>PDWI01000011.1_pt1 | contig 219808 bp, 189 predicted proteins | sample 1430891 | NCBI WGS metagenome assembly PDWI01 (sample SAMN01162508, study PRJNA174530) | Oral metagenome, whole genome shotgun sequencing project. | biome: Marine environment; feature: Marine mammal; material: Swab sample of the gingival sulcus; isolation source: swab sample of gingival sulcus... | reverse complement strand
ACCCAGACGGTGCCAGCAACGTTGCCGGCAGCGTAAGCCGTGCCGAGAGGAACAAACGCTCCGCCCAATCCAATGGCGATGGCCGTCACCACCCGCGCCAGATATCGAGTCTTGTGGCGGGTGGTGAGCCATGGCCGAATGCATCGCATTTCGCTGGGCCTCCGTAGATCGTCTTGCGAAAGGGTTAGAACCAGTCAAGTGCCGAAAAGAGGAGGAGCAGCGCACGAAAAGCGCATCGCATCACGGGCACACGGCCGGAGAGTAACACTCGAGGGCTGATTTCGGGACCCCCGGTCCGGGCACCGATATCGCCGGTCCCGGTCAGGGCGCGACGATCAGGTCGGGGAGCGCGCTGAGCCCGGCCACCTGCACGGCAGCAGACGCTGGTACCGAGCGTTTCACTAGGGCAAGGGCGATCGGACCGAGTTCGTAGTGCCGCGCGACCGATGTGACGAAGCCAACACTGCGGCCGTCGACAACGACCGGGGTACCGCGGTCGGGCAGCACATGCTCCGATCCGTCGAGATGCAGGAAGACGAGGCGACGCGGCGGGCGACCCAGGTTGTGCACCCGGGCCACGGTCTCCTGCCCTCGGTAGCAGCCTTTGTGTAGGTGAACCGCGGTGCGCAGCCAGTCGACTTCGTGGACGATGGTGCGGTGGTCGGTCTCGAAACCGGCCCGGGGGCGCCAGGCCGCAACCCGCAACGCCTCGGCAGCCCAGATCCCGGCAAGCTCGCGCTCCCCGACAGCATCCGCCAACGAGTCGCGCTCGACGATCAGCTCGCGCCACGACCAGTCATACCCGGGATGACCGGCCACCGGCCCGTATGGTGCCGTATCACCCACCGGGCCCGGCCACGGGTCAGCCCAGACGATCGGCTCGCCCGGGCTTGCTTCGCACCGGCTTGCTTCGCCACCTCGGCTGTCACCGATCACGGCATACTCGCTGGTGCGGTCCCAGACCTCGACCTGCTTCAAGAAGCGCATCGACTCGAGAAACGCCGTCAACGCCGGTGCCGCGCCCGGCTCGACGGTGAGCCAGCACGTGTTGCCGTCATCGACGAGGTGGATAGCGTGCTCGATATGGCCTTTTGGTGACAACAGCAGGGTCTCGACAGAGCAGCGTGGACTGAGGTCGGACAGATGCTGGGTAGTCAGGGAATGCAACCAGCCCAACCGGTCGGGGCCGCTGACAGTGACGATCCCTCGATGGCTCAGATCCACTACAGCCAGGCCGTCGACCAGCAGGCGCTGCTCGCGCAGCGGGTCGCCGTAGTGGGCAGCGACCCCGGCATCGACGCCGTCGCCGGGCACGGCCCCGCGGCGGCTTAGAAGTACCGACGGCTCTGCCGACGCTGACGGCACTGACGGCTCGGTGGACGCACTCATCGCGCCACCGCCCAAGTCGCGCACCCGCCAGTCGCCGGACCCATCACCAGACCACTGTAGGCACTCGAAGCACAACAAACACGCGGACCGCAATAGACAATAAACACTGTCGGACGGAGACGCCGGCAAGCCGACCAGGGGTAGCGGCCACCAGCCACGTCCCGGTCAGAAACCCGGGAATCAGTCAGAGATCAGTCGACCCGCTTGAGCTGGGCCGACACATGCGGCTGCAACGGCCGACCCATTGCCGCCATGTCCATCGAATACATCAGGTCACCGTCGACCAGCCCGTAGAGCCGAGTTGCGGCGCTGTATTCCTTGGCCAGCGGGCTACGCATCACCGAGTCGGTGCGCAGGGTGATCCGGGCCGGTTCGAGACAGCCGTAGTACATCTCGAGGATGCCGGTGGGGTGGGTCAGCAGCAGCTCCACGTCGTCGCCACCATCACCCGGACGCCAGAAACCGACCTCGGCCGCCGACGGGCGACCCGGCGCACCAGCGGCATCGAGGAGCCAGGTGCGGGACTGCCAGTGCAGGAAATCGCGGCCGTCGTGCCAGCAGCGGATCTCCTGCCCGAAATGACCGGACTCGATCGTCGGATAGCCCAGCACCCCGGCGCCCTGCCACCGGCCGACCAGCCAGGCCAGCGATCGCAGCGACTCCGGAAGGTCGGGATCGAGCTCGAACATGAGCCCCGATGGTAATGCGAGTCAGTGACCCGGGCTACGCAGGGACCCGGGCTACGCGGTCGGCAAGGCCAAGACCCCGAGTGCCAGCACCAGCACCCCGCAGATGAGCACCGACACGACACCGACAGCCACCTGCGCCGACAGCTTGCGACACCCCGGAACCGCTGCGACGACCCGACGAGTCGTGTGCGAGAACGAGGCCAACAACAAGCCCAGGCCGACACCGACGGTCGGCACCAGCCCGATCGGACCGGCCACCAGACCACCGACAATGCCGCCAGTCACGGTCACCGGAAGAACCACCAAAGCCCCCACTCTCGGATGCCGACCGGCCAGCTCGACCACGGCACCCGCAGCCAACGCGCTCAGCCCGACGGCAAGGAACCCGGGCCCATCCGGGCGCATCACCACCGGAACCAGGGCAGCCCCGGACGCCACCACGGCGACCCCGAAGGCCACGGCTGCCACCCCTTCGGTGAGCCGGGACCGGACGGGTGGGCGGGAAAACTGGTGGAGGAATCCGACGAGCACGGTGACGGCGATCACCACCGGCACCCAGAGCAGTCGCTGCGAACCAGTGGTCCAAGCCACGGTGCCGACCACGGCGAGGGCACCAGCGGTGAGCACCAGTTGCGCCCCGACCCGGCTCGGAGCTGCTACGAGCACCGGCCAACCGACACCCACGACCACCCCGAACCCGGCGAGCACGGCTACGAGCATGGTGAACCCGACGAACCCGGCGACAGCGACCGCCGCGCAGGTGACCAGCACCGCGACGGTGACCAGCAGCGGCAGGCGGATGGCGTCGCGCCCTGGACGGGGCGCCTCAGGCTCAGCGGTCACGCCTGACATCGTGTCACCATCAACCCGGTAAACGTGGGAAGACCGGCACCGCCCGATCACGATCACGCCCGGGCGCGACGCCGACTGTGCTCAGCCGATTATCCTGAGCAGCTATGACTCCGACGGTCGTCGCAGCCGATGCGCTCACTGCCGAGCAGCGAGCGGCCATCATGCGGTTGACCGACGCGGCGGCCCGAGTCGACGGGGTAGCGCCCCTGTCGGAGCAGTTCCGGCTCGGTCTGGCCCCTGGGTCGGGGGCCAGCCACCTGCTCGGGTATGCCGCCGCCAACGCTGAATCGGGTGCTGGCGGTGGTGGCGCGGATCTCGCACTACTCGGCTACGCCCAGGTGGCCGGCCAGAGCGCCGAGCTGGTGGTGCACCCCGACCACCGACGTCACGGCGTCGGTGGCGCGCTGTTGGCAGCGCTGCCACCCGACGTGCGGATCTGGTCGCACAGTGCCGGGTCGGCGGCGCAGGCCTTCGCGGCGGCACACGGGCTGACCGGCATCCGCACGCTGCTCGTGCTGGCTCGTCAGCTGATGAGTATGCCGGTGCCGGACGCTGAGCTACCAAACGCGGAGCTACCAAACGCGGAGCTACCAAACGCGGGGCTACCAAACGCTGAGCTGCCAAGTGCTGAGTTGCCGGCCGGGTTCGACGTCCGACGCTTCCAGGTCGGTCGCGACGAGACTGTTTGGCTGGCCACCAACGCCGCTGCGTTCGCCGACCACCCCGAGCAAGGCCGACTGACTCGCACGGATCTGGCGGCCCGCATGGCCGAACCGTGGTTCGACCCGGACGACTTCATCCTCGTCGTCCCGGACGATGCATCGGCAGTGCCGATCGCGGCCTTCCATTGGACCAAGATCGAACCCCCCGGCGTGGGAGCCGACCCGGCCGAGCTCGTCGGTGAGGTCTACGTGGTTGGCGTGCACCCGGCATACCAAGGCCGGGGCCTGGGCCGCTCGGTGACACTAATCGGCCTGCACCACATGGCGCGACGCGGCTGCCGCACCGTGCGCCTCTACGTCGAAGCCGACAACGCCCCCGCATTGCGGGTCTACAGGACGCTCGGCTTCCGGACCGAACGCGAAGAGACAATGTTCGCGCGCCGTTGAGCTCCGAGGACGGCCCGGAAGTGGAACCATGACCTCATGATCGCTGACGAGACCCCGGCTTCCGAGCCCACCGAGGGCTCGTCGACGGACTTGCCGACGACCCCAGTGACACCAGCCGCACTGGAGCGGCCGGAGCCGGAGCGCCCCCTGCCGCCGAGCGAGCGCTACCTCGAACGGGAGATCTCCTGGCTGCAATTCAACGAGCGGGTCCTCGCGCTGGCATTGGACGAGACCATGCCACTGCTGGAGCGGGCCAAATTCCTGGCCATTTTCTCCAGCAACCTCGACGAATTCTTCATGGTGCGCGTCGCCGGCCTGAAACGCCGGATCGCCACCGGCCTCGCGGTCCGCTCAGCTGCCGGTCTCGAACCTCGCGAGCTGCTCGACCGGATCCAATCGACCGGGCAAGAGCTGATGCGGCTGCACTCGTGGGTGTTCTGGGACCAGATCCGGCCGGCGCTAGCCGACGAGGGGATCGTCATCGTGCCCTGGCGCGAGCTCACCGAAGCGGAGCGCACCCCGCTGCACGGGTTGTTCCGGGAGCAGATCTTCCCGGTATTGACCCCGCTCGCAGTCGATCCGGCTCATCCCTTCCCCTATATCTCCGGACTGTCGCTGAATCTCGCCGTGGTCCTGATCAATCCGGCAACCGGCACCGAACACTTCGCCCGGGTCAAAGTGCCGCCGTCGCTGCCCCGCTTCCTCCGCGTCGCCAGCACCGGCGGTGCGACAGGCGGCAGTGGTGTCGGCGGCGGTGATAGCGGTCGGGCCAAGCCGACCGCGCGTTTCGTGCCGCTCGAGGAGCTGATCGCCGCCCACCTCGACCAACTCTTCACCGGGATGGAGATCGTCGAGCATTTCACCTTCCGGGTGACCCGCAACGAGGATCTCGAAGTCGAAGAAGACGACACCGAAAACCTGCTGGCCGCCATGGAGAAGGAGCTCACCCGCCGCCGGTTCGGCCCGCCGGTGCGGCTCGAGGTCGACGACAGCATGGACGACAAGGTGCTCGACCTGCTCACCCGGGAACTCGGAGTCACCGAAGCCGAAACCTACCGGCTGCCAGCCCCGCTCGACCTCCGCGGGCTATTCCTACTGGCCGACCTGGACCGGCCCGGGCTCAAAGACCCGCCGTTCGTGCCGATGACCCACCTCGACCTCGCCCCTACCGAACGCTCCCAGCAAGGCGACATCTTCGCGGCCATACGCCGGAAAGACATCCTGCTGCACCACCCCTACGACTCGTTCAACACCTCGGTCCAGGCATTTATCGAGCAGGCAGCTGCCGACCCGCGGGTGCTCGCGATCAAACAGACGCTCTACCGCACTTCCGGTGACTCCCCGATCATCGACGCCCTGATCGACGCCTCGATGGCCGGTAAGCAGGTGCTGGCCGTCGTCGAAATCAAAGCCCGCTTCGACGAGATCAACAACATCCGCTGGGCGCAAAAACTCGAACATGCCGGAGTGCACGTCGTCTACGGAATCGTCGGGCTGAAAACGCACGCCAAACTCTCGCTCGTGGTCCGCCAGGAATCCGAGGGCCTGGTCCGCTACTGCCACATCGGCACCGGCAACTACAACCCGAAGACCGCCCGGCTCTACGAGGATCTCGGGGTGCTCACCTGTGACCCGCAGGTCGGCGAAGACCTATCCCGGCTGTTCAACCAGCTCTCCGGGATTGCGCCACGCAGTCGCTTTAGACGACTGCTCGTCGCCCCCCGCTCGGTGCGCGGCGGACTCATCGACGGGATCGAGCACGAGATCGCCCGGCACGAACGGCACGGCGACGGCCGGATCCGCTTCAAGATGAACTCGGTCGTCGACGAAAAACTCATCGACGCGCTCTATGCGGCGTCCCAAGCCGGGGTATCGGTCGAGGTCTGGGTGCGGGGCATTTGCGCAATCCGGCCCGGAGTGCCCGGCCTGAGCGACAACGTGCGCGTCCGCTCGACACTGGGACGGTATCTGGAACACTCGCGGATCTACTGGTTCGGCAACGGCGGCAACCCGACCGTCTACATCGGCAGTGCCGACCTGATGCACCGCAACCTCGACCGCCGGGTCGAAGCACTGTTGCAGGTCGTCGAACCGGCCCACGTCGCCGAACTCACCCAGATCTTCGACACCGGCCTCGCCGACGACGTCACCCGCTTCGAGCTCGGCCCCGACGGGACGTGGACCCGGATCAGTCGCGACGACAACGGACAGCCATGGCAAGACGTGCAACAGCTGATCTGGGAACAGCGGGCCAAACAACGCCGGAAGGCCAGGCGCCGGTGACCGCAGGCAACCCGTTGACCCGTCGATGACCCCCACAAAGAAACCGATCAGAGCCGCCGGCACGGTGCCATGGCGGCGTCGCGACGGTCGGCTCGAAGTGGCCCTCGTGCACCGGCCGCGCTACGACGACTGGTCGTGGCCGAAAGGCAAACTCGAGCCGGGTGAGGCATCCGCCGTGGCAGCGGTGCGGGAAACCGCCGAAGAGACCGGGCTGCAGGTCAGGCTCGGCCGGCCGCTGCCGTCGGCGTCCTACGGCATCCGTAACTCCAGCGGGCGTCCAACCACCAAAGAAGTGCGCTATTGGGCCGGGCAGGTCGTCGGCGGCGAAGGCGCACTCCTGCACGAGATCGACGAGCTGGTCTGGCTCCAGCCCAAGGCTGCACGTCAACGCCTCGACTACCCGCACGACCGGGAGCAGCTAGCCGCACTCGTCAAGGCCGACCGCTCCGGTCGACTCGGCACCTGGGCGTTCGCCATCGTGCGGCACGCCCAAGCCAGGCGACGCTCGACATGGTCACGCCGCGATCTCGACCGGCCGTTGACCCCAGGTGGCACCCAACAAGCCCGCGCGGCCACAGCCGCGCTCACGGCATACCAAATCGAGCGGTTGGTCAGCTCACCCGCGCTGCGGTGCGTGACCACCCTGGCCCCGTATGCCGAGCAACAGGGTCTGGCGATCGAACGTTTCGCAGCCTTGTCCGAAGAACACTTCCATAGCCGGGGTGGGGCCAAAGGGGCCAAGATCATGCGACGGTTGCTCGCCGACGGGATGGCCACGGCAGTCTGTGGCCACGGGCCCGTGCTGCCGAGCATGATCCGGGCGATACGCGCCCAAGTAGCGCCGGCGAAACACCAGATCGGTGATGTCTCGGCCGCGCTCGCCGACGCGGCCGAGCACGGCTTGACCAAAGGCGAGATCGTCGTGCTGCATGTCAGCGGCACCGGTCGCGCAGCCCGGATCGTCGCCGTCGACCGGATCCCCCCAGTGCCGGCGCGACGGTGATTCGGGCCACACCGACGGCTCTCTGAGCGGGGACGCTGCCAAGCCGTTGCAGACCATTCACGCTCCATTCACCGGGCGTGGGCCTGACGTCACCCTGCACCCCTAGGGTCAGCCCGTGGGGAGAGACGATGAGGTCACCTCACCCGGTCGCCATCGATGCGACATCCACGACCCCGTCTGCGAGAGGGACACTCCGTGAGGACAATTCGCACCAGTCACCGCGCCCGCACCAGCATGTTGGCCCTAATGGTCGCCGGCAGCCTGACTCTGGCCGCCTGTGGCAGCGACAACAACACGTCCGGGGGCGCAGACGCCGACGCATCCGGAGGGGCAGGCGCACCGGAGACATGCTTCTCCGGCGAGTTGCGGGCCGAGGGCTCGTCGGCCCAGAAGAACGCCATCGAGGCCGCGATCAAGTCCTACCAGACCGGGTGCACGGACGCGACGATCAACTACAACCCGTCGGGCTCCGGCGCGGGAATCAAGAACTTCATCGCCGGTCAAGTCGACTTCGGTGGTTCGGACTCGGCGCTCAAGGACTCCGAGGTCGGCCCGGCCGAAGCGACCTGTGGCGCGCCGGCCTGGAACCTGCCGATGGTGACCGGACCGGTGGCCATCGCCTACAACCTGCCTGATGTCGAATCGCTCGCTCTCAGTGGCGAGGTGGCCGCCAAGATCTTCGACGGCGCCATCACGAAGTGGAACGACCCGGCGATCGCCGCACTCAATTCGGGCACCGAGCTGCCCGACCTGGGCATCACGGTCTATTTCCGCTCCGACGAGTCGGGCACGACCGACAACTTCGCCAAGTATCTCGACGCCGCCAGCAACGGCGCCTGGACCAACGGCACCGGCAAGAAGTGGGCCGGCCGTGTCGGTGAAGGCAAAGAGAAGTCCTCCGGCGTGGCCAGCGCGGTCAAGGGCCAGCAAGGTGGCGTGACGTATGTCGAATGGAGCTACGCCACGCAAAACGACCTCGGTATCGCCGCGATCGACACCGGCTCGGGCCCCGTCGAGCTGACCGGTGAATCGGTGGGCAAGATGGTCGCCAGCGCCGAGCAGACCGGCACCGGACACGACCTGTCGCTCAAGCTCGACTACGCAACCAAGGAGCCTGGCGCCTACCCGATCAACCTGGTCACCTACGAGATCGTCTGCTCCACCTACCAGGACCCAAAGAAGGCCGAAGCCGTCAAGGCGTTCCTGGCCCACTTCGCCTCCGACGGCGTGCAAAAGGCGCTGGAGAAGGAAGGCTACGCACCGCTGCCGGGCGACGTGGCCACCAAGGTCGAGGCGGCGATCGAGGCGATCGGCTGATCGCGGCCGCCCGCCGTCAACAGCCCGACGCACAACCGCGTTCCCACAACCGCGTTCCCACAACCGCGTCCCCACGACCCGGTCCCCACGACCAGAACGAGGTATGCCGTGCCCAATCGGCCCGACGTTAGCGACGCTAGCGACGTCGACGACGTGCGAGACGTGGGTGAGCTCACCAGCGCCAGGCACCTCGGTGACCGCCTGTTCAGCGGCGCCTCCCGCGGGGCAGGCATCACCGTGCTCACCCTGGTCACGTTGGTCGGGGTCTTCCTCGTCTCACAAGCCGTCCCGTCGCTGGCCCAGAACGAAGCGAACTTCTTCACCTCCCGCGATTGGGTCGTCGGCGGGGATTCACCGCATTTCGGCATCCTCGAGATGCTGTGGACCACTGTCATCGCCTCACTCATCGCGATGACCATCGCCGTGCCCATCGGGATGTGCGTCGCGCTGTTCATCACCGAATACGCCCCGGCGTGGCTCAGAACGCCAGCAGCCAACCTCGTCGACCTGCTGGCGGCTGTGCCCTCGATCGTCTACGGCTTGTGGGGGCTGATCGTCTTCCGCCCGGTCGTGGCCCCGGTGGAGCAGTGGTTCCAAGACCACCTCGGGGTGATCCCGATCTTCGAGCCGACCGGGATCACCGGGGGCACGATCTTCTTCATCGGCCTGGTGCTCGCGATCATGATCCTGCCCATCGTCACCGCGATCTCCCGTGAGGTCTTCGCCCAGACACCGGTTCCCCATAAAGAAGGGGCCCTCGCGCTGGGCGCGACCAAGTGGGAGATGATCACCACTGCCGTATTGCCGTTCGGCAAGCCGGGAGTGATCAGCGCCGCCATGCTGGCCCTGGGCCGTGCCCTCGGCGAAACCATCGCCGTCACCTTCATCGTGTCGACCTTGGCGCCGGACACCGACTGGAGCTGGTCACTCTTCAACGGCGGCGAGACCTTCGCGTCGAAGATCGCCAACAACGCGGCCGAGTTCGACTCTCCGCAGAAGGCCGGCGCGTTCATCGCCGCCGGTCTGGTGCTGTTCATCCTCACCTTCGTCGTCAACGCGATCGCCAGGATCGTCATCGAGCGCAGGAAGGCATTCACCGAATGAGCGCCGACTCCATGCCGTTGCCAGCCGCCACCAGCGGCAGTCTGGCCACCGAGATCGCCGAAGGCGAACGGATCGGGGGTGCCGACCCGTTCGACCTGGGTTCGGGTGCGGGCATCCGCGCGCTCAAGGACCAGATCGCTCGGATCGTCATGTGGGCCTCGTTCGCTGCCGCGATGGTGCCGTTGGTGTGGATCCTGTGGACGGTCGCCAGCCGTGGCGCCCACCTACTGACCGCTGCGACCTGGTGGACCAACTCGCAGCGCAACATCAACGCAGCCGACGCCGGTGGCGGAGCCGTGCATGCAATCCAGGGAACCCTCATCCAAGGTGCGGTCACCGCCGCGATCTCCGTGCCCATCGGCATACTCACCGCTGTCTACCTCGTCGAATACGGCCGCGGGCGGCTCGCCAAGGCGGTGTCCTTCATGGTCGACATCCTCAGCGGGGTGCCCTCGATCGTCGCGGCGCTGTTCATCTACGCGGTGTGGGTGACGACCTTCGGCTTCCAGCGAGTCGGCTTCGCGGTCAGCCTGGCACTGGTGCTGCTGATGATCCCGGTCATCGTGCGCTCCACCGAGGAGATGCTCAAGCTGGTGCCCAACGAGTTGCGGGAGGCCTCGTATGCACTCGGGGTGCCGAAATGGATCACGATCAGCAAGGTCGTGTTGCCGACCGCCTTCTCGGGCATCGTCACCGGCGTGCTGCTCGGCCTGGCGCGGGTGATGGGTGAGACGGCCCCACTGCTTATCCTCGGCCCCTACACGAAGAACATCGCCGTCAACCTCTTCAACGGCTACATGCCGACCTTGCCGACGATGATCAACCAGGACCGCAGCGAGCTCGGGATGGCGACCGCTGTCGAGCGGATGTGGGCCGCGGCCCTGACCCTCATCCTGCTCGTGCTGCTACTCAACCTGATCGGCCGAATCGTGGCCCGGCGCAACGCGTTGCGCTAGCACCCCACCTGGATCCACGACCCTACGGAAGGCGAACCGCAGTCCCATGGCCAAGCGCATCGACGTCACCGACGTCAGCATCTACTACGGCAAATTCAAGGCTGTCGACGACGTGACGATGACCATCGAGCCCAAATCGGTGACCGCCTTCATCGGCCCATCCGGCTGTGGCAAGTCGACCGTGCTGCGCACCCTGAACCGGATGCACGAGGTCATCCCCGGGGGCCGGGTGGAAGGCTTGATCACCCTAGACGGGCAAGACCTCTACGGCGCCGACATGGACCCGGTGGCGGTGCGGCGGACCATCGGCATGGTGTTCCAGCGGCCCAACCCCTTCCCGACGATGACGATCTTCGACAACGTCGTAGCCGGGCTGCGGCTCAACGGCATACGGGATAAACGTCGCCTCCACGAGGCGGCCGAAACATCGCTGCGCGGCGCCAACCTGTGGGAAGAGGTCAAGGACCGGCTCGACAAGCCGGGCGCCGGCTTGTCGGGTGGTCAGCAGCAACGGCTCTGTATCGCCCGAGCGATCGCCGTGCAGCCCAAGGTGCTGCTCATGGACGAGCCCTGCTCCGCGCTCGATCCGATCTCGACGCTGGCCATTGAGGACCTCATCAACGACCTCAAAAACCGCTACACCATCGTCATCGTCACCCACAACATGCAGCAGGCCGCCCGGGTCAGCGACCGCACCGCCTTCTTCAACCTCAAGGCCACCGGGCAGCCGGGCAAGCTCGTCGAGATCGGGGACACGCCCTCGATCTTCAGCCACCCGACTGAGAAGGCGACAGAGGACTACATCAGCGGGCGCTTCGGCTGAGTGGGCTCGGTGGTGGCCGGGTCGTGTGGGGCACGTGAGGCGTGTGGCAACCACCGAGGTCTCGCCGTTTTGACACGGAGGTGCATACCACGGCAAGGTCGCGGGTGAAGCTGGGACGTCAGGGAGTCGACCCGCCGTAACATGGCATGTCACTCGTGAGAGGTCGGACACACATGCTGGACTTGACGCCTCCGCGGCGCCGACTGTGGGTTGAACTCACCCTAGTCGGCGTCGGCGTCCTGATCATCGCGCTTATGCTGCCCGTCTGGTGGTCCTTCGCCAGCGTGTATCCCCACGCAGCCGCAGCGATGACCGCGGCCAACGCCCCGGTCCCGACGATGAGCACTGCGCCGTCCACGACGGCGCCATCGCCGAAAGTCACGGTCCACGTGCCTACCCCAAGCTACGCCGCCCCCACCCGATTCACGGGTATCGGAACGCGAGAGCCGGAGTTGCCCCCGGACCAGGCCGCGTGGTCAATCGTCCCGACCGACACGGAGTCAGCACCCGACACGACAGCCGGGGCTCGTCGGGAATCGCGGGCGACGGCGGGGACCAGCTCAGGGTCTGCGGATTCGAATCGCGAGTCAGCCGACGACAGGTCGGCCCCAGCGCCCGGGCCAATCGTCGAAAGCGCCGCACTCAGATGCACCGTCCACGGGACCAACGTGACAGCCACGTTGAAAATCCGCTCCAGACGGCGGGTCCCGGTCGAAGTCAGGGCAGCCGACAAGACGATCCGGGTGTCGAGTGTCGGCTACAAGACCGTGAAGGCCACCGCAAAGGTGGCCCAGCCGGAAAACGCCACCTGTTCCGCAGTGGTCGCTGGGCGGCGGATCGGTCCATTCACAGCCAGCTGAGACCCTGGCCCGTGGGTCGCCGGGGTCCGCGCACCGCGCCGTGGCGCGGCCGGAGCCAGCCGAGGCGACCTGAGCGCGCCGCTGCGGCCTGAACCCTGACCCACCGACGTTGATGTGGTGATCGTTCGCGGTTTCCTGCCTAGAACCGCATCGGGACAGTAGTTTGCGGCGGCGGCCCGCCGTTTCAGTGCGTTTCTGGCGGCGTTCGTCGGGGAGGCGGGCGTGGTGGCGCGCATGATGGCGCACTGGAACCACGAATCGTGGTCAAAACGCGCCACCACATGCGCCATCACGCCCGGTTTCGCCCCAACCGCGCTGGGTTCGTGGTAGTCGACGGCCATCCGCAGGTTGCCGGCGTTTTGGAGTGCTGGCGGGGCCAACCAAGGCGTCTCAGGACACCCCATGAGCTCGGCGGCCAGCAGACTGCAGCACTTAAGCCCTAGGACGGTTTTGTGCAGGCAACGACTTGACCAGCCTCCCAAGACCGGCGGACCGGGGTTCAGCGCTACTGACCTCCACGAATCCGACGCCCCAGTGACGGTTTCGTGCAGGCCGCTGGGGTGGTGGCCACGGACTGAGCCGCGGCAGGTGGTGACCACGTAAGGCCGTGGCTGCCTGGCAGCGGGATCACGTGGGATTGCCGCCGCCCGGGATCGGAGTGGGCCCCGTGGGGCTCGAACCCACGACCCATGGATTAAAAGTCCACTGCTCTGCCAACTGAGCTAGAGGCCCGATCCCACGTAGTTTAACCCGTCAGCCGTGGTCCGGCCGGACGCGCCGATAGGGTGGCCGAGTGCGCGGCCCGACTCCCCTACAGCCCGGCTGCACACTCAGCCGACAGGCACCGACGCCCGGGGATCCATGGTGCTCGGCCTGACTCCGCTGCAGCCCGGCTGCACTCCCAACGAAGCGCTACGCCGGGTTGCCTGGTTGTTGGAGCGGGGACGAGCGGGAAGCTATCGGGTGCAGGCATTCCGCAGGGCCGCTGATGTCATCGCCGGGATGCCGCAGAGCGAGCTCGCATCAGCCATCGGTTCCGGGGCACTAACCGACCTGCCCGGACTGGGGCCGGCCACCGCGGGCGTGGTGACCGAAGCAGCTCGCGGCGAGCTGCCGGCATACCTGCAATCACTGCAGGACAAGGCCGCTGAATCGCTGGCACCTGGTGGTGAGCACCTCTACCAGCTGGTGGTCGGGGACTTGCACAGCCATTCTGACTGGAGCGATGGCGGAGCACCGATCACCGAGATGGTCCTCGCTGCGGTCGAGCTGGGGCAGGACTGGCTGGCCTTGACCGATCACTCCCCTCGCTTGAAGATTGCTCGGGGATTGTCGGCGGCTCGGCTGCGTGAGCAACTGGTCGTCGTAGATGGCATAAATCAGTCTCTCGGGGAACGCTTTCGGCTGTTACGAGGTATCGAGGTGGACATCCTCGAGGATGGCACCCTCGATCAGGAACCGGCCCTGCTCGACGAGCTGGATGTGGTGACCGCGTCGGTGCACTCCAAGCTGCGGGCACCTCGGGATGTCATGACGGCCCGGATGCTCGGAGCAGTGCGCAATCCGCGGGTCAACGTGTTGGGTCATGCCACCGGGCAGCTTGTCGAGGGCTCCAGGGGACAGCGGCCACCGTCGCAATTCGATGCTGCGGCAGTCTTTTCAGCATGCGCCGAGACTGGCGTGGCGGTCGAGATCAACTCACGACCCGAACGATGCGACCCGCCTGACGAGTTGATCCGGCTCGCGGAGGAGCGCGGGTGTCTGTTCGCGATCAACTCGGACGCGCACGCGCCAGGGCAGTTGGACATGAAGGCCTACGGGTGTGAGCGAGCGACGCGGCTGGGTATCCCGGCTGACCGGATCGTCACGACTTGGGCGGCGGACCGGGTGCTCGAATGGGCGCGCGCCGGCCGGTGAACCGGTCGGCGTCGACGCGCCATTGATCGTCGCGACGCGGCGCAGGCGACGGGGCCGGTCAGGCGCGCATCATCAGGCGAGCCGCACGTGCTGGGGCCCAAGGTCGGCGATCGACGCCGCGCCCAGCAATGCCATGGTCCGGCGGATCTCGCTCTCCAACAAGGTAATTACCCGATCGACTCCTTGCTCACCACCGGCCATCAGGCCGTAGAGATAGGCGCGGCCGACGAGGGTGCTGTCGGCACCGAGTGCAAGCGCTGCCACGATGTCGGTGCCGGAGAGGATGCCGCTGTCGACGATGATCTCGACGTCCGGGCCGAGCGCCTGCCGCACTGCCGGGAGCAACCGCAGCGGCACCGGCGCCCGGTCGAGTTGCCGGCCACCGTGGTTGGACAGCACGATGGCGTCGACGCCGGCGTCGACCATCGCACGGGCATCATCGACGGTCTGGATTCCCTTGACGATGAGTGGTTTCGGCCAGTTGGCGCGCACCCAAGCAAGGTCGGCCATGGTCATCGTCGGGTCGAAGAGCGCGTCGAGCTTGGCACCGATCGTGCCGTCCCAGCCAGCGAGAGCGGCGAAGTCGATCGGCTCGGTGGTCAGCAGGTTGGCCCACCATCTGGGGTGGCGGGCCATGTCGAGCACGGTCTTGGCCGTCAAAGCCGGCGGCACGGACAACCCGTTGCGCACGTCTCGCAGCCGGGCGCCGGCGACCGGCACGTCGACGGTGAGCACCATTGCTTCGCAACCGCATTCGTCGGCTCGGCGGATGAGCTCCTCGGCGGCGGCCCGGTCGCGCCACACGTAGAGCTGGAACCAGAGCCGGGCGCCGGGGACATGCGCGGCCACCCGCTCGGGGCTGATCGTGCCCAGCGTGGACACGGCATACGGTACGCCGCGACGGGCCGCAGCCGCAGCCACCGCCAACTCACCCTCGTGGTGCATCAGCCGAGTGAACCCGGTGGGCGCAAAAGACACCGGGAGCGGGCTGGGCGACCCGAGGACCCGGGTCTGAGTGCTCAGATCACCGACATCGCGCAGCGCCTGCGGCTGGAACTCCAGCGTCTCGAAGGCTGCTCGGGCCCGGAGATAGCTCGACTCGGACTCGGCCGCCCCGTCGACGTAGTCGAACACGGAGCGCGGCACGATGCGCCGAGCAACCTCGCGCAGGTCGGCCACCGAAGTCGCCGCGTGAACCCGCCGAGCAGTCGTGGACAGCTCGGGCCGGCGCAGCGCCACGAGCTCGCGCAGCTCGGACCAGCGTGGGAGTCGGCGTCCGGTCATCAGCTCACCTGGACCCTAGGCGCACCCGGCTCGGTGCCGAGTCGGGATGTGCGGCAGCGTAGTCGAGCAGGATCTCGGGGCGGAGCCGCCTACGGTCGGACACGGCATACCCTTGCGATTTGGCCCAGGCCCGCACCTGCGCGACGGTGGGCGGGCGCGGCGGAACGGGAGCGCTCGGCAGCTCGGCGAGCCGTGCCGTGGCCGGGCGGCGAGGTCGGCCAGCACGTAGGTGAGTTTGCCCGTGGTCAACGTCGTGACGAGGTCGATGGCCGCGCCTCTGCGGGTGCACGTGTGGGTGGGGACCCGCTCGATGGCCTCTGGATCGGCTGGCCATTCGGCGGCCCGATGGCAGTAGACCTTGCTGGTGCGGGGCCAGGTGTCACGCGCTTTGCGCACGATGCCGTCGGGGCGGAGCGGGATGCGCAGCAAGTAGGGCAGCCTCGAACCTTCCTCGGGATTGCGCGCGATCAGGAAGTCGTCGGGCATGTCACCGACTCTAGACAGCGGAGGTCAGTGATCAGGCTGCGCGCTACGCCACTATGCAACGGATTCGTGGTGGCCAGGGGCGGGGTCGAACCGCCGACCTTCCGATTTTCAGTCGGACGCTCGTACCAACTGAGCTACCTGGCCCGACGCTCCCTTGTGGGGAGCTGGCGACCCCGACGGGACTCGAACCCGCGACCTCCGCCGTGACAGGGCGGCGCGCTAACCAACTGCGCTACGGGGCCTGATGGCTGGACTGCCGTCAAGGCACAGCGTATCCCCAACGGGATTCGAACCCGTGCTGCCGCCGTGAAAGGGCGGAGTCCTAGGCCGCTAGACGATGGGGACCTGGGCTTGGCGCCTCTGGGACCCTCGCCGCCTTCGAGCCGCGCTCGGATCCGTTGAGGACCACGTAAGCATAGGGGACGCGGCAAGGCCGGACAAATCCGATGCCGGTTCCGGTATCGGTGCCCGAGGAGTGTCGGTGCCCGCGGCTACGGTTGAGTCATGGCCAAGACCCGGACTCCGACGCTGCTCGTCGTGCACCACACGACCTCGCCAGCGCTCGAGGCGATGCTCACATCAGTTCTCGACGGCACCCGTGCGGAGGGGATCGAGGGTGTCGAGGTGCTCGTGCGGCCGGCGCTGTCGGCGACTGCGGCCGACGTGCTCAGTGCGGGCGGGTATCTGCTCGGCACCCCAGCCAACATGGGCTACATGTCCGGGGCGCTCAAGCACTTCTTCGACACCATCTACTACCCCTGTCTGCAGGAGACGGTGGGCGCGCCGATGGGCCTCTACGTGCACGGCAACCTCGACACTGCTGGCGCCCAACGCTCGGTCCACACGATCGCCACCGGACTGCAATGGCAGCCAGTCACCGACGATGTCGTCGTGCTCGGCGAGCCGACGACCACCGACCTCGAGGACTGCTGGAATCTCGGTGCCACGAGCGCCGCGGCCTTGATGCCGTCGTGAGCCGCGCCACCCACGGCCGGGCGGCTGGCACTCAAGGCCGTCTCGGCCTCGCCGGCGATTGGCACGGCGACGCCTTCTGGGCCACGAAGGCCGTGCGCCTGCTCGCCGACATCGGCGTCACAGCGATCCATCACCTCGGTGATTTCGGCGTGTGGCCCCGGGCCGGCGGGCGCGGCATACCTCGACGCTGTCGACAGCGCCTGTGCCGAGGTCGACCTTCCCCTCTACATCACCCCCGGCAACCACGAAGACCACCCCCCGGATCGCCGCCACCCCCCTCGTCGACCGCGATGACGGCATGGGCGCCGTCGGCTGGCTCACCACACATATCGCCGTGCTACCGCGCGGACACCGCTGGCGTTGGGCCGACCGCCGTTGCGTTTCGCTCGGTGGCGCGCCCAGTGTCGATGTCAGCTTCCGAATCCCCGACCGCAACTGGTGGGCGGCCGAAGCGATCACCGAAGCCGATGTCGCACGGGTCGTGGCCGGCGGGCGAGCGGAGGTTTTCTTCGCCCATGACGCACCCGAGCACAGCACACCGAGGGTCGACTGGATCATCGAAAACAACCCCGCCGGATGGCCCGAGTCGGCTCTCGCGTATGCCGCACGCGGCCGGGCAGCAATCACCGAGGCCTTCGCCACAGTGTTGCCGGACCTCTACGTCCACGGTCATTTTCACGTGACGGCTGACGCGACCCTGCCGAAGTCGCTCAACGCCCCCGGCGCCTCGGGCGAGTGTCGTTTCGTTGCCCTGTCCGAAGAACGGACGGCCGGCAACCTCGCCATCCTCGACCCAGTCGATCTCTCGATTCACCCGGTGCTAGCCCGGGCATAGCCCGCTCGGCATCGCCCCCGTTGCCCCCTGTGCCGTCGTGACGTCATGACGTCATGACGTCGTGAGTAAGCGCTTGACTGTGCAGTTTTCCCGCAACTCGCGCCCGATCTTGCGGGATTTCTGCACAGTCAAGCGCTTACTCGCGAAAAAAGGCGGGCGGGTGGGCAGGCGGGGGTGAGCGGGCGGTCAGCCGGGCAGGCGGTCGGTGTCGGCTTCGCCCGGGGCGGCAGGCACGGAACCGGACGCGGTGCGTCGCGGCGGCTGGGCCCGGCCGCCGCTGCCGCCGGCTGGCGCACCCTCCATGAGGGCGGCAGTGGTCGGCTCGATCCGGCCCTCACTCTGGGCATCCCACTCGAGGTTGGCGTGCCGGGTCTCGCGGCGGATCCGGGCCCCGGCCTCACGGGCCGCTGACCCGGCAGCTCGCACTGCCACCCCGGCGGCCCGCCCGACGGCGCTCCGCACCGGGTGGGCGCCGCCCGGTTCGGGCTCGAGGGTGAGGCTCGGCAAGTCGAGACGGCCGTCCGCCAGGCGCACCCGCAGCCGCTCGACCTGAGCCCGGTAGGCCCGGACGTTGCGCAGCTTGACGTCGTCATAACCACGCACCAGATCCGGCAAGGACGCTAATTCGACTGCGACAGCGTGATTCTCAGCACTAAGCCGCTCGCAGATCTCGTCGAGCAGGGCCTCGTATTCGGTGATCAACGCCCGCTCGACCACCCGCACATGATCACGGCCGAAGACGTCGAGCTTGGTGCCGCGCAGGCGCTTCATCGACGCGAGCGCCGCGAACATGAGCTGGCCGGTCTGGCCGGGGATCGCAATCTTGCTCTCCATCCCCAGCGCCTTAAGCAGTGGCGGGTGCAGCATGAAGGAATACGTCGCATCCGCGCCGTAGCGTTCGGTCAGCTCCTGCCGGAACGCCGGATCGCGGTGCAACCGGGCGACCTCGTATTCGTCCTTGTAGGCCATGAGCTTGAACAGCGAGAACGCAACCGCCTCGGCGAGCGACGTCGAGCCGGGCACCCGCTCGGCCTCGACCGCGCGGACATGCTCGACGCGCGCGGCATACCGGCGGGCATAGGCCGAATCCTGGTATGCCGTGAGCATCGGCACCCGCAGCGCCACCAACTCGGCCAGATCGCTGCCGGCCGGGGCCTGGACGAGCTCGGCGAGCTTGCTGGCTTCGACTCCCCCGGCCATCGCCCGGACCGGCGGGACGGGACGCATGTCGTCGAGTTGGGCGGTCAGCGCCGCCGGGTCGGCCACGGCTTGGCGGCCGCGGCGGAAGGCTTGGATATTCGCCTGCACCGCAATGCCGTTGAGCTCGATAGCCGACTCGAGGACCTCGGCGCTCAAGGGCAGCGCCCCGGATTGGTAAGCCGCGCCGACAAGGAAGATGTTGGCGACCTGGTCGGTGCCGAAGAGTGCTTCGGTCACCGCTGACGAGTCGATCGCGACGTTGAGATCGGATCGGGTGGCGTCGTCGATCCGGGAGAGCAGCAAGGCCGTGTCCGGGAAGCTGAGCTGTGTGTCGACAACCATCTGCCCGGTGGGCACCTGGGCGGTCGAGGTGACTGCGACGGTCCGGCTCGGATCAGCGACGACGAGATTGGCCTGTTGCGCGCCGACCAGCAGGTCGCAGGCCAGATAGAGGTCGCAGTCGGCGACCGTGAGCTTGTTGGCCTGGTCGAGCGGGTGGTCGGTGATCCGCAGGTCGGAGACGACCGGGCCACCCTTCTGCGCCAGCCCGGTCTGGTCGAGCCCCCGGACGAACCGGCCGTCGAGCAGGGCCGCGGTCGCCAGGGTCTGCGCCACGGTCACCACGCCGGTGCCCCCGATACCGGTGATCCGCAACCCGAACTCGGCTGTCGGGACGTGAAGCTCGGGCTCGGGCAGGTCGCCGGCGGCCAGCTCCGGCGCTGACACGCGGTGGGAGCGTGGTGCCTCGCCCGGGATCACGGTGACGAACGACGGGCAGTTGCCCTTGAGGCACGAGTAGTCGACATTGCACGAAGGCTGGTGGATCTGGGTCTTGCGCCCCAGATCGGTCTGGACCGGGTGCACCGACAGGCAATTGCTCTGCACCCCACAGTCACCGCAGCCCTCACAGACGGCCTCGTTGATCAGGACGCGCCGTTTGGGTTCCTCGAGCTGACCACGCTTGCGGCGCCGGCGCTTCTCGGTGGCGCACTCCTGGTCGTGCAACAACACGGTCACGCCCTCGACGGCCTGCAACACGCTTGTCGCCTCGTCGAACCGGTCGCGATGCCACACCGTCGCACCCGCGGGCAGGGACACCCCGGCATACCGGCTCAGGTCCTCGGTCGTGACGATGACTTGCCGCACTCCCTCGGCAAGGAGCGTGGTCACGAGATCAGGCACGCTGGGTATGCCGATCGCGGGCTGCGCGCCGGTCATCGCCACATGGTCGTTGTAGAGCAACTTGTAGGTGATGTTGACGCCGGCCGCGACAGCCGCCCGGATAGCCAGCGAGCCGGAGTGCGCATACGTGCCGTCACCGATGTTCTGGATCCAATGGTCGAGGTCGCAGAAGGGTGAGGCGCCGATCCATTGGGCGCCTTCACCACCCATGGCGGTCAGCCCGACGATCTCGCCGACATCCTGCGGTCGCATGAAGACCGCGAGCACGTGGCAGCCGGTGCCCGCGCCGATGATTGTGCCCTCGGGCACGTGCGCGACCGACGTGTTGTGCGGGCATCCGGAACAGAAGTAGGGCGAGCGGCCCATGGTCAGCGACGCGAGCTCATTGGGCCGGGTGACCCGCTCGACCCGCTCGCGGAAGCCGGGGATGTCGGGCAGGTCGTCGCGGCGCAGCAACCGGCCGGCCACGAGCTTGGCCACCGACGACGTGTCGATCTCGGCGTGCACGGGCACCAACGGGTGGCCCTGCTCGTCCTGTTTGCCCAACACGAGGGGCCGGTCGGCCAACCCATACAGCTCGTCCTTGACGAACAGCTCGACGAACGGGCGTTTGTCCTCGAGCACGAGGATCTCTTCGAGCCCGGCCGCGAAGTCCCGGATCACGTCGCCGTCGAGCGGATACGGCATACGAAGTTGCAATAGCCGGACTCCGAGCCGGTGCAACTGATCGTCGTCCAGGCCCAGCTCGCGCAGGGTCTGGCGCAGCTCGAAGTAGTTCTTGCCGCCGGCGATGATGCCCAGCCGGTCTCGCTCGCCGCGGACCGTGACCCGGTTGAGGTCGTTGGCCTTCGCGTATGCCAGGGCCGCCGGCACCCGCGCGTAGAGCATCGAACGCTCCATGGTCAGCACCTTCTGGCCGTACATGTGCGAATTGGGCACGTGCACGTAGGGCCGGCCGTCGAAGGTCATGTCGACCATGACCGGGTGCACCCGATCCGGCGACACGAAGGCCGAGCCGGACCCGTCAGCCACCGTGGTGGAGATCTTCAACGCGGTCCACAGGCCGCACGCGCGGGACAACGCGATGGCGTGCAGGCCCAAGTCGAGCACTTCCTGGACGTCGCCGGGGTGCAGGATCGGCATCATCACCGCGGCCATGGCGAACTCGCTGGCACCCGGGGTCGGTGACGACTTCGCCGTCGGGTCGTCGCCGACGAGCGCCACCGCGCCACCGGTGCGGGTCGTGCCGATCAGGTTGGCCTGGCGCAGGGCGTCCATCGAGCGGTCGAACCCGTTGGCTTTGCCGTACCAGAGCCCGACGACCCCGTCATAGCGTGGCCCGGGCAGTTGCTGGGCGAGCTGACTGCCCATCACCGCGGTCGCCCCGAGCTCCTCGTTGACCCCCATCTGGTGCACGACGTGATGCTCGGCCAGGAGCCGACGGCGGCGCTGCAGCTCCAGGTCGTAGCCCCCGAGCGGTGAGCCTGGGTAGCCGGAGATGAAGGTCGCCGTGTTCGCGCCGTTGGCCAGGTCGAGACGCCGCTGCACGAGCGGCAACCGCACGAGGGCCTGCACTCCGGTGAGGTGGATCATGCCTTCGTCGACGACGAACCTGTCGTCCAGGGACAGCTCCGGGGTGGGGACGCGGGGTAGGGTCGTCGTCAACGGCTCGGTTCCTCTCAGGTGCTTGTGGCGTTGAGTGGGACGAGCCGAGTGTCGCACGATCAGCCCCGCAGAGCGCACGCGCGAGAGCGCCGGCTGGTTCTCGGGGGCCATCTAGCCAGGCAGTTGGCGCAGCGGCCGGAGGCCGATCGACAGCACGCAGAAGGCCTGGACCTGACCGGGCGCCAAGCCGTCACCTCCACAAAACCGCCGCATGGCGACAGTTTCGTGCACCCGACCAGCGCCCTCAGGTCAGTGATTGCCGAGCTCGCGGCGGAGCACCTTGCCGTTGGCGGTGCGCGGCAGCGCATCGACCTCGACGATCACCCGGGGGATCTTGTATGCCGCGAGCCGGGTCGCTGCATACGCCCTGATCGATTCGGGGTCGAAGGCCTGCCCGGTGTGCCCCGGCTCGGGGACGACGAACGCCCCGACGACCCAGACGTCGGGGCGCACCTCGACCCCGGTGACCCCGGCTTCGTGCACCGCCGGGTGCCCGGCGACGACGTGCTCGACCTCCTGCGGCGAGACCCGGTAGCCGCCGGCGTTGACGACGTCGTCGGCCCGGCCGTGGTGCACGACGTAGCCATCCGGGTCGACGTGCGCCAGATCGCCACCGATGAACCACTCGCCCCGCCAGGCGGCGGCATCCTCGTCCGGACGCTCCCAATAGCGCAGCAGCAGGCCGGGGTCGGTGCCGTGCACCGCGAGCAGGCCGGTCTCGCCGGCCGGCAGCGGCTGATCCCCGTCGGCCGGGTCGGTCGGCAGGACGACCACGCACCGTCCCTGCTGCGGCTTGCCGGGTGAGCCGGGGCGGGTCGGCACGGTCGGCCCCGAGGAGATATAGGTCGAGATCTCGCTCATCCCGAGGGCTTCGTAGAGCGGCAGCCCGGTGGCCGCCTGCCATGCGGCATGCAGATCGGCGCTGAGCGCCTCGCCGGCGGTCAGCCCGTGCCGCAGAGTGGACAGGTCACGCCCGGCCAGCCCGTCGCTGGCCAGCAGCTGGCGATACACGCCGGGGACGGCGGCGATCATCGTCGCTGCGCACCGTTCGATGAGCGCCCCCCAGACCGCGCGGTCGTGTGGGCCGTTGTAGACGACGGCCGTGGCCCCGTTGGCCCACGGGTCGGTCAGCCCGACACCGAGGGTGTAGGTCCAGTTGAGCCCGCCGGCGTGCAACATGACATCGCCTGGGCCGATGCCGAGCCACCCGGCATACATGGGTCGGCGGCCCCACGCCGATCGGTGTGCGTGCAACACGCCCTTGGGTTCGCCGGTCGTGCCGGAGGTGTAGACGATGAACGCCGGATCGTTCGCCTCCGTGTCTCGGTATGCCGCGGGCTCGGCGTGGGCGCACCAGTCGGCCAGGTCGGTGGGCCCGATGGTCGGCGTGCCGGCCGGGACGCCGGCAGCCAGCTCGCCGGCGGCGACGACCAGGGCCGGCCGGCAGTCACGCACGAGGGCGCCCACTTCGGTGGCAGTGAGCATGGAAGAGGTCGGCACGGCGACCAATCCGGCGGCGATGGCACCGAAGAAGGTCAGTGGGGCATCGCTCGTGTTGCCCAGGCGCAGCAGCACCCGGTCGCCCGGCCGCAGGCCGCGGGCCAGCAGACCGCCGGCGATCCGGCGCACCGACTCGTCCAGCTCACCGAAGCTCCACCGGTCGTCCGGGACACCGGTGGGAGCGCCGGGGTCGGCGCTGTGGGCGACGACCAGCCCGATCCGTTCCGGTGGGCGGGTCGGGCCGGGATCGAGGCAGTAGGCCGCCATGTTGAACCGTGGCGGAGATGGCTCGCCCTGGTAGCCGTAAGCCATTGGCCTATCGTGCCCTCGGCCGGCCTGGTGACGGCGCCGGTCGTGACCGAGGGCACGAGAGCTTCATGAAGCTCGGGCAGGCGGGATTGGTCTTCGCGTGACGAACACCCAGCGTCACGGTGGCTCGGGAACCACCAAGCGGGTCGGCAAACCTGCCGCCCCGCAGCGGCAATGCTCGCGGCCTAGACTCCCCGAATGACCGACCAGGACCACAGCGCTCAAGTCCGGCGAGCCGAGGCGCTACGCCGGTTGCATCTCGAGCCGAAGCTGCTGCGACTGGTCAACGTCTGGGATGTCGCCTCCGCCCGCGTCGTGGCCGCCACGCCCGGTTGCCACGCGCTGGCGACTGCATCGGATGCGATCGCAGCGTCGCATGGCTTCCCGGACGGTGAGTTCATCCCCTGGGAGCTGCACCTGGCGGCCATCAAGCGGATCTGCGCCGCCGTCGACCTGCCGGTGTCGGCCGATCTTGAGCGCGGCTACGGCGATGTCGCGGCGACCGTCGCGGATGCTCTGGCTGCCGGGGCAGTCGGGGCCAATCTCGAGGATGCGTTGTGCCCGATCGAGGAGATGACCAACCGGATCGAGGCAGCGGTGGCGGCGGGCCGGGCACACGGCATACCGCTATTGCTCAACGCACGCACCGACGTCTACCTCGCCGATGACGCGACTCCGGAGAGCGAACGACGCGAGGCAGCCTTGGCGCGGGCCCGCGCATACCTGCGGGCCGGGGCCGACTGTGTGTTCGTGCCCGGCTGCACGAACGTGGACACGATCCGGCTCCTTGCCGGCGAACTTGGGCCCGGACGACTGAGCCTGCTGGCGGTGGCCGGATGCCCGGACGCGCACGCCTTGCAGGAGCTGGGAGTGGCCCGGCTGTCGCATGGCCCGTATGCGCACCGGCACACCCTGTCCGCATTGACAGAATACGCCCGCGACCACTTTGGAGCGCAGCCGCGCAGGTGACCACGCGAAGCTGATCAGGGTGCTCTGCCCTCGGGCCTAGGCGCGGGCGGGCCGACCTCGCCGGGCGGGAACTGCTCGATCAACTCGACACCGGCCAACCCGTCGACAGCCTCGTCCTCCCGGTGCAGGGACTCGAGCTCGGGCAGCAACTCGTGCCGGTTGCGGAAGGTCTCCAGCACGGTGATCGCAGCGGCGGCAACCGGTATGCCGATCAGCGCGCCGATCGGCCCGAACAGCCCGACACCGACGAACACCGCACCCAAGGCAACAGCAGGGTGGACGTCCATGGTGCGGTTGCTCACCTTCGGGGTGAGCCAGTAGCTCTCGATCTGCTGGTAGACGGTCGCGAACGCGACGATCCACACGGCGTCGAGGGGGTCTTTGAGCACCGCGAACAATGCCGGCAGCGCGACCCCGATATAGGTGCCGATGATCGGCACGAACTGGGCGACGATACCGACGAGGAACCCCAGTGGCAGCCAGAAGTCGAGGTCGATGATCCGGAAGAAGGCCGCGTAGAACCCGGACGAGACGATCGCGAGAATGAACTTGGAGATGACATAGCCGCCCGTCTTCTGCACGGCAATCGTCCAGACGGTCACGAGCACCGGCTGATAGCGCGGCGGAAGGAACGACCCGATGGTCTGGCGCAGCCGGGGACTGTCGGCCGAGAGGTAGTAGGCGAAGACGAAGATCGTCACGATGCTGAAGATGAACGTGACCAGCGCCCCGAAAGCGCCGAGCAGCCCACCGCCATAACGCTGGAAGAGGTCGCTGGCTTGCTCCGGGGTGAGTTGCAGCGCGGTGTAGATCTGGTCAGTGTTGAACGACGTTCCGAACTCGGTGTTCATCCAGGTGACGGCCTGGCGCACCGCTTCGGGGAGATCGTCCTTGAGCTCCAACGCCTGGGAGACGAAGACCCCGCCAAAGAGGAAACTCAGACCCCCGGCGAAAGCGAGCATCCCGAGCAGGACCAGGCCGGCGGCCACACCTCGTTTGATTCCGAACCGACCCAACCAGAGCACCATCGGCTCCATCGCGATGGACAGCAGCCACGCGAGCAGGAGCAGGAAAAGGAACTGGCTGAGTGAGTGAAACGCCCACAGGCCGACCATGAGGATGACCGGCGCCGCCACGAGCACGAGCAGCAGCCGTTTGGCCGACGACTTGGTCAGGGCATACCACTGCGGGCGCCGCTCAGTCTCGCCGGGCTTGCGCCGGTTAATCCGTAGGATCTGTGTCGCCTCGGGGTTGGGTTGCGTCACCGGCCCACTGTAAACCGACAACGGTCGCCGAACCGCCCCGGCGACACCGGCACCCACACTCAGCCGAGCGCTCCCCGGAGCGAGCTCGCGGGCCGTGGCTGGAGCACGGGCAGCCGTCCGCGACGACAGAAGCCGCCATCGTCAGGTAGCGTGGTCCTCACGAAGAACACACATCCCCGGGGTCGCTGCGCAACTCCCGTCGGTCGGTAGTGGTCCGGAGGCCCCGGATGCACGGCCTGGCGGAGTACGCGGTGCGATCCCGGCAGACGCATGAGGGGGTCACGCCATGGGGCGCGGCCGGGCCAAAGCCAAGCAGCAGAAGAAGGCCCGGGAGTTGAAGTACTCGACTCCGGTCACCGACTTGTCGGCGCTTGAGCGAGAACTCCACGGGACCACGAACCGCAACGGTCCGCACGCCGACGAGGCGGATACTCCCGATGCGTTCGAAGACGACGACTACGACGAGTGGGCGCCCCGAACGGACTGACCCGGCACGCGACACACTCCGAGTGCCCGACGCCGAGGGCTCGATCCTGAGCAGGCAACGCTTGAGCAGGCAACGCTTGAGCAGCCGACGTCAGGCAGCGATTGCCAGGAGATCACCCGACGATCAGCGCGGATGATCCCCGACGAGCGCAACAGTGCCGCCAGCGACGCCTTTCGCTCCACGCACCAGGTCCGCTTCGGGCTGGGTCGCAGTGTGCGGTGTCTCGGCTGCCACGGAGCCCGCAACCCACGCCGGTATGCCGCGCGCCCGGCACACTGCGAGGGCTGCGTCGGCGTCGTCGCCGGGTAGCACGACCACGAAACCGACCCCGAGATTCACGGTGCGCTCGAAGTCGTGGCGTGGCACCCGACCGAGCTGGGCCAGCACCTCGAAAACCGGCGGTGGCCGCCACGTGGAACGGTCGAGCGTCGCGATCAGACCGTCCGGTAACACCCGAGCCAGGTTGGCGGCCAGCCCTCCGCCGGTGACGTGCGAGAGTGCGTGCACGTGCACACCCGGAGTCCGCAGCAACGCGAGCAAGTCCGCGGCATACACCCGGGTGGGCGTGAGCAGCTCCGCACCGAGGCTGTGACCGAAGTCGTCCACGTGCCGGTCCAACGCCCACTCGGCTTGCGCGATGATCCGGCGTACCAGCGAATAGCCGTTGGAATGCAGCCCGGACGAGGCCAGGGCCACCACGACGTCACCGGGCAGCACCCGGTGGGCGCCGAGGATCGAATCGCGCTCGACGACTCCGGTTGCGGCCCCGGCCACGTCGTATTCGTCGGGCTCCAGCAGCCCCGGATGCTCGGCCGTCTCACCGCCCAGCAGTGCCACGCCGGCGTGGGCGCAAGCATCGGCGATGCCCGAGACGATGGCAGCGATCCGCGCGGGCACGACTGCGCCGGTGGCGATGTAGTCGGTCATGAACAAGGGCTCGGCACCACAGACGACGATGTCGTCCACCACCATGCCGACCAGGTCGAATCCGATCGTGTCGTGCCGATCCAGCGCCCGGGCGATGGCGACCTTGGTGCCGACTCCGTCCGTCGAGGTGGCCAGCACCGGATGACGCAGCTGAGCGATCCCGGTGGCGTCGAACAGCCCCGCGAAGCCACCGAGGCCACCGAGCACCTCCGGGCGTTGAGCGCGCCGCACCGACTCCTTCATCAGCTCGACGGCTCGGTCGCCGGCTTCGACGTCGACGCCGGCCGCGGCATACGTGATCGGTGTGGTGTCACTCGCATCGGACGTCACGTCGCTCAGCCTAATGTGTGGCCCCACGCCGCCCGGGGCGGCGACGGTGGGGACGGCCGCGGCCCAGATCCAGACGGCTAGGGCAGGCGCAGCGAGTGCTCTGCGCCGCCGGGCATCCCGATCGCGACTCCCTCGGCGTCGACCCGTTCCACGTCGGTGGGCAGCTGCTCGAAGAGGTGCTTGCCCATCTGGCCGTCCTCGGGCAAGGGGACCGGATAGTCACCGGTGAAACAGGCCGAGCACAACCGCCCCTGCGGCTGCCCGGTCGCTTCGATCATCCCGTCGAGCGAGATGTAGCCGAGCGAGTCGGCGCCGATCGAGGCCCGGATCTCATCCACCCCGAGCCCGGTGGCGATCAGCTCGGCCCGGGTGGCGAAGTCGATGCCGTAGAAACACGGCCAATGCACCGGCGGTGAGGAGATCCGCACGTGCACCTCGGTCGCGCCGGCCTCCCGGAGCATCCGCACCTGGGCCCGCTGAGTATTGCCCCGCACGATCGAGTCGTCGACGACGACCAAGCGTTTGCCGCGAATGGTGTGGGTGAGCGGGTTGAGTTTGAGCCGGATCCCTAGCTGTCGCAAGGTCTGTGAAGGCTGGATGAAGGTGCGCCCGACGTAGGCGTTCTTGACGAACCCCTGCCCGAAGGGGATGCCGGACTCCTGGGCGAAACCGACCGCTGCCGGCACTCCCGAGTCGGGCACCCCGATGACCAGGTCGGCATCGACCGGGTGCTCTGTGGCCAGGCGGGCGCCCATCGCGACCCGGGCCTCGTGCACGACCCGGTCGTTGATCACGGCGTCGGGCCGGGCGAGGTAGACGTATTCGAAGACGCAGCCTTTCGGCTCGGGCTTGGCGAACTGGTGCGAGCGCAGACCCTGCTCGTCGGCGACGAGCAACTCCCCCGGCTCGATCTCGCGGATCACCGACGCCCCGACGGTCTGCAGCGCCGCCGTCTCCGAGGCAACCACCCAGCCGCGATCGAGCCGGCCGAGCGCGAGCGGACGGATGCCTTGCCGGTCGCGGGCGGCATACAGGGTGTGTTCGTCCATGAAGACGAAGCAGAACGCGCCCCGGAGCCTCGGCAACACCTCGAGCGCCGACGCCTCCAGGGACCGATCCGGGTCGGACAACAGCGCGGTGACCAGCGCCGTGTCCGTCGTGTTGCCCCGGCCGAGCTCACCGGGATGGCGGTTCAGCTCGCCGTGCCGCTCGGCGACCAGGTCACGGAGCTCGGCCGAGTTGATCAGGTTGCCGTTGTGGGCCAGCGCCACCGTCGTCGTGTCGGTGCCGCCGAGAGTCGGCTGGGCGTTCTCCCAGGTGGGGCGCCCGGTCGTCGAATAGCGGCAATGCCCGATCGCGACGTGACCATGCAGGGATTGCAGCGCGTTCTCGTCGAAGACCTGGCTGACCAGACCCATGTCCTTGTAGACGAGCACCTTGTGCCCGTCGCCGGTGGCGATCCCGGCCGACTCCTGGCCGCGGTGTTGCAACGCATACAGCCCGAAGTAGCAGAGCTTGGCGACTTCCTCATCGGGAGCCCACGCCCCGATGACCCCGCACGCATCCTGCGGGCCGTGCTCCCCTGGCATCAGATCGTGGGTCAGCCGCCCGTCGCCTCGCGCCACGGACTCGATTCTCGCATAGCGTGGGTATGCCGGGGGCCGAGCGCCCGCACGCCGTTAACTCCGCCGGTCGACCAGCACGTAGCCGATGGCACCGAGCAGGGTGCCGATCGCCGCTCCGAACAGCCCGAGGTAGCCGACGACAGCGCCATCGGACAACTGGGCCATCCGCTGGGCCGCAAGAGTGCCTTGCTCCAACTGCTGTGGAATGAGCGCCCAACCGCCGCCGAGCGCGAACCCGAGGATGGCTCCGGTGAGCAAGAACGGCATGAGTCGGGGGGCCCGTCGGCGACGGACCGGGATCGGCTGCTCGGGGCTAGGTGCCACCATCACAGGGTATGCCGCCGAGCCCGTTGCACCAAGGCCGTCAGCCGATCCATTCGGCGGCAACGACCGGCACCGGCAACAGTGCCGCCAAGTCGGTGCGCTCGCCGGAGGCGCGGACCAGGCCCTCGGCGACGGCTGTTGCCCAGGTGAGCTCCCCGGTGGCCAGCGCCAGCCAGGTCACCGGATCGGTCTCGACAGCCGATCCCGGGGTGCCCCGGCGGTGGGCCGGGCCGGCAACGCACTGGGTCGCGGCATACGGTGGCACCCGCACTTCGACCGAACGCCCCGGATGGGCGAGAGCCAGCTCCTCCAGGCTCCAGCGCACCGCGGTGGCGACGGTTTCCCGGGGGGCCGCTGCCAGGCCAGCTGCTCGGCATACGGTCAATGCGGCGGCACCCGCCCGGGGGTCGATCCGGCGCCGGGCCCGCCCTGGCTGTTGTGGCGTCGATGGCGTCGATGGCGACGGCGGCGTCATACGGCCATCGTGGCACGCCCCCGTCGCCCGGCAGCGGGCCGGAAGCGAGAAGATAGGCGCATGCGTGCGACAACCATCCACGGCCCGTTCGACATCCGGCTGTCGGACGTGCCCGACCCCGAGGTGTTGCGGCCGACCGACGCACTGGTGCGGGTGCAGGCGGCATGCGTGTGTGGATCGGATCTGTGGCCCTATCGGGGGATCAACGAGGTGCGGCCGGGGACGCGGATCGGGCACGAATTCGTCGGGATCGTCGAGCAGGTGGGCGCCGAGGTGACGACCCTGGCCCCCGGTCAGTTCGTCATCGCGCCGTTCTCCTACAGCGACGGAACGTGTGTCCACTGTCGTGCCGGGATGCCCTCCTCGTGCGAACACGGCGGCTTCTACGGCGCCCGGGACGAGCATGGGCTGCTGGTCGACGGCGGGCAGGGCGAGTGGGTGCGCGTGCCGCTCGCCGACGGCACTCTGGTGGCGACGCCGCAGCTGCCCGGCGACGATCTGCTGGCCGACCTGCTGGCGCTCAGTGACGTGATGGCCACTGGCTGGCATTGCGCACGAGCCGCTCGGGTCGGACCGAGTGACACGGTGGCCGTGGTCGGTGACGGGGCGGTCGGGTTGTGTGCCGTGCTGGCCGCGCGGCTGCAGGGGGCGACGACGATCATCGCGATGTCCCGGCACGAGCCCAGGCAGACGATCGCGACCGAGTTCGGGGCGACCCAGATCGTCGCCGAACGGGGCGCCGCCGGTGTTGCCGCGGTCCGGGAGCTCACCGATGGGGTCGGCGTGACGGCCGCTCTCGAATGCGTCGGCACGAACGAGTCGATGACCACGGCGTTCGACCTGGCCCGCCCGGGCGGCCGGGTCGGCTTCGTCGGTGTCCCGCACGGTGTTCAGTCCCCGGTCGAGACGATGTTCCGTAAGAACGTCGCACTGGCCGGTGGCATGGCGCCCGCCCGCGCGTATCTGCCTGCCTTGCGCGACCGGGTGCTGGCCGGGGAGATCCACCCGGGCCGGGTCTTCGACCTCACCGTGCCGCTGGTCGACGTGCCCGAGGCGTATGCCGCGATGCACGAGCGCCGCGCGATCAAGACGATGGTGCTGCCATGAGCCTGGGCAACCACGGCGGGCAGCTTGCCGGCGCACTCATCGGCTTGGCCTGGCTCGGTTTTGGCTGGTGGGCGATCGCCGTCGGGAACAGGCATCACCGGGCGGGCGCGAACTGGGTTCGGCGACGCGGGCAGATCGTCGACAAGGACGGCTCCACCGAGGGATTGTTCCTGCGGAACCCCCATGTGCGCTACGACGACGCCGGGATCGAGCAGATCGCCCGGGCCCGCTCCCGCGGTGACCTCTGGGAGCCCGGGCAGGCGGTCGACATCCTCGTCGACCCGGATCGGCCCGGACGGATCATGCTGGCACGCACCGCCCAGCGGGGCACCCCGTACGTGGTCATCGGGTGGTTCCTCATCGTCGTGGCCGTGCTCACGCTGGTGTCCTCGCTGTTCCTGGCGCTCTGGGTGCCGAGCTCAGGGTGAGGGGTAACCCAAACCGCATTCGACTTCTGATCGGGGCGATCGCGTTTGCCCTGCTCCACACCGTTCCGGGGGGGGTAGCACAGGCCGACACCGGCCCTCAGCTGGTGCCACCGCGCAGGGGCTGGCATCCAGGTGTTCAGAACGCGGACCAACCAGTACTGGTGCACGACCCAGTGAGGTGATGACATCCGCAAAGGCCGGGTCAGCAGAGCAACCAAGGCCCTGCTATTGCTCCAGTTCATCCCGTTATGCGGTGTCTACTGGTCGTTCAGCGCCGGATCGACCTTGTGACAGATCATCAGTGGCTTGGCCACTGCCTGCGTCTCCTTGGATCTCACCGACACCGAAGGCTCCAGCCCGGACAGTTGAGGCTACCTGGCCACCTATGGGATCGAAGAGCAAAGTGGTCGCAACGTCGAGGCTAACTGCCTATTGCAGCGAGCGGCGGCGGAACGACACTCCGGCAACGACGATGACGACAGCCGACAATCCGGCGACAAAAGCCAGGCTCAAGCCCAGATTGAGGCTCTCCGAGATCTGCTTGCAAACTCCATCAACGCAGGTGCGGTGCTCTATTGTCTCCCCCGCGGACACCCCGTTCTCCAGGTTCTTCAACAGATTCCATGGCCCCAGGTCCCAATGAGGAAAAGCCAGCTCCGTGACTGGCCATGCTAGAGCGACACTCAGGGCACCCAAAGTGTTTCCTATAACCAACGCCAATCCACCGCCGACTGCAGCCGCCAAAGAAGAAAGGAGGCCCGTCCTTAAAGCCTGAAGGACCAACTGCGACGAAGAAATGTCGGCGAGCGCATCTTGGTGGATCAGCCACGACGAGCCGAAAGCCAGCCCAGCCAAGACGGTGGCCACCGGGAAAACCACCAGAACCAGGGCCCCCAGCTTCGCGACGAGCATGCGCCACCGATTGGGTCGATTCATAAGGTCGCCCGCCAGCGCCCTCGATGAGTAGTCGTAGCCCAAGAAAGTACAGCCCAAAACCACGGCCATGACAATGAGCGTTAACCCGACCTGTTCGCTCATCAGTCGAAATAGATCCGGAGCAGGAACACCACGATCGAGGCAGTGGTAGTCGCGGCCCGTTTGAGCCTCAGCCTCCTGACACGCCACCTGCTGCGGAGTCAACTCACCCGATAGTGAGCGGGAGAGCTCGCTCACAAACTGATAGACGAACGCCGCACACACGGCACAGGAGGCGACGAGCAAGAGCCAGGTGGCACGTCGCCATTTCAAACGCAGCAGTTCAATCACGAGCATCTTTGCCGCAATTCCGAAGCGTCATATACACATCCTCGAGCGTCTGCCGTGACTGCTCAAGACGTCTAATCTCCACGCCACGGCTAAGTGACTTCGCCAGGTTCTGCTGGATCGAACTGGGGGTCACACCGGAGACGAAGACGGTATCATCAGACACTCTGACCTGACAGCCAGGGTGATCGTCTCGAATTGCGTGAGCCAACACTTCGGGATGCGAACACTCGATCCGCATCGCCGTCGAAGACTCATCAGCTTCCAGCAGTTCATTCAGCGGCCCCGCAAGCACAGTGACCCCGTCATTGATAATAGTGACGGTGTCGGCAGTGGCCTGCATCTCCGCAAGATTATGACTACTTACCAGTACAGTGCCGCCCCGGTCGCGAAAGGCGACAATGATCTCGCGTACCAGGGCAATCGAGTCCGGGTCCAGGCCGTTCATTGGCTCGTCAAGTATCAGCAAGCGCGAGCCCGTCAGCAGCGCTGAGGCTAGGGCCAGCCGCTGCCGCATACCCAACGAGAGCGTGCCTGCGGACCGATGGGCAGACGCATTCAGCCCCACACGGGAAAGGACGTCCGTGACCTCTTTCGAAGGGCAACCCGTCCGAAGGAATAAGTTTCGAACCGAACTAAGACTTGGCACGAAGCGTGGGGACTCGATCAACGCACCTACGCCAGTCAAGTCAGCCGGCCCAAACCGCGGTTGAATTTGCCCGAAGAGAGAATACCGCCCTTCGTCGGCGAAGCACAACCCAACGAGAGTGCGCAGCAACGTGGTCTTGCCCGCCCCGTTCGGCCCCAACAACCCGTGGACTGTGCCTTCCTGCACAGTCAGTCGAGCGTCATGCAGGACGCGTAAGCGTGGACGACCTACCCGGGAGCGGTAGGAAACAGAGACTCCATCTGTTTCGACGACCACTGGAGGCATAGGAGACTCCTCCCCTGAGACGGTCGCGAATCTATATGGATCACGCGCCTTACGTCAAGGTTTCTTGACGGAATCTGGGCGGCGTCGAATGTGTCCAAGCAGGTGTCGCGCACCCGCCTCTTAGTAGGTTCGGCCGCAAGTGGAACCTGCGCAGGCGCTATTCGCGGCCGGACCTCCTCCATGCGGCCTGCATGCGGCCGGCGTCCGGCCCTGGTGCCGATCTGACGAGCTGGGGCACCACTGCAGGTAACTCGCTCAGGTCCGCCAGTAGGAGGTCGGCCGCAACCAGGTGGCTGGACGGGGTCACGCCACCGGCATATCCGACCACCGGCATGCCCGCCGCCCGGGCAGCGGCAATGCCGTGCTGGGAATCCTCGACGACGACACAATGCTCCGGGGCGAAGCCCATCCGGCTGGCGGCGAGCACGAAGATATCCGGGGCCGGCTTGCCGTGCGCGACGTCCTCGGAGCTGAAGATCGCACCGGTGGGAAAGAAGCGCAGCAATCCACAGTGCCCGAGGTTGCGGTCCAGGGCGGCGTGGGTCGCCGAAGACGCGACACACACGGCATACCCTCGTGCAGCAAGGCCGTCCAGGGCGTCAACGACTCCGGGGACGGCGGCCAACTCGCAGCGGTAGGCGGTGCGAATGGCCTCGCGCCACTGGTCGATCCACTCCGCAGGCACCGGCCGGCCGATGTGCGCGGCAATGTCTGCGAGCTGGTCGGCCTCGCTGCGCCCCACGTAGCGGTCGATGACCTCCGCCGTGGTGACCGCCCAGCCCAGCTGCTGGATGGAACGGACGGTGACCTGGACGTTGAGGCGCTCGCTGTCGATGAGCACGCCGTCGCAGTCGAAGACGACGAGCCCGCTCATCCGACCCAGTGCCGGGCGTTGCGGAACATCCGCAGCCACGGACTCGGTTGGGAGATCTCGCCGCTGGTCCAGGACATCTGCACGTTGCGCAACACGCGCTCGGGATGCGGCATGAGCACGGTGAACCGGCCGTCGGGGGTGGTGACCGAGGTGAGTCCGTCGGGGCTGCCGTTCGGGTTGGCCGGGTATGCCGTGGCCGGGCGCCCGGTGCCGTCGACGAACCGGAGGGCGCGCACCACCGTCGCGGGGTTGCCGCGTTGGCTGAAGTCGGCGTAGCCCTCGCCGTGGGCGACCGCGATCGGGATGCGACTGCCAGCCATGCCGGAGTAGAAGACCGATGGGCTGTCGAGCACTTCGACGAGTGAGAGCCGGGCCTCGAACTGCTCGCTGCGGTTGCGAGTGAAGCGTGGCCAGGCCTCGGCACCGGGGATGTGGTCGGCTAGGGCGGCCATCATCTGGCAGCCGTTGCAGATGCCGAGAGCGAAGGTGTCGGGGTCGTGGAAGAACGTGTGGAACTGCTCGGCCAGGTTGTCGTGGAACAGAATCGACCTCGCCCATCCCTCACCGGCACCGAGAGTGTCGCCGTAGGAGAAGCCACCGCAGGCGACGAAACCCTGGAAGTCGGCGAGCTTGGTCCGGCCGGTCTGCAGGTCGGTCATGTGCACGTCATAGGCATCGAAGCCAGCGGCGTGCAGCGCCCACGCGGTCTCGACGTGGCTGTTCACACCCTGCTCGCGCAGCACCGCGACCTTGGGCCGGCGGCCGACTAGCGCGGGGATGCCCAGACTGTCCGCCGGGTCGAAGGTCAGGTGGACATGGAGCCCGGGATCATCGGGGTTGCCTGCAGCAGTGTGCTCTTCGTCGGCGGTGGCCGGATTGTCCCGAAGCCGGGTGATCCGCCAGGACACCTCGTCCCAGTCGCGGTGCACCTCGTGCAGCGGCAGATCCAGGGCGGTCGCGCCGCCGACACGAACGTGGGCGCGCCGGTCGGTTGTGGTCCGGGCGACCACGTGGGTGACGTCGCCGAGGCCGTGCTCGGCCAGCACCGCCTGGGCTTCGGTGAGCCGATCGGCAGGTATGCCGAGCAGCACGCCGAGCTCCTCGGCGAACAGTTCCGCGACTGAGCCGGCCTGCAGCTCGAAGCCGACCGACCCAGCAAAAGCCATCTCGCACAATGCTGCCCACAGGCCACCATCGGAACGGTCGTGGTATGCCGTGACAATGCCCCGGTCACGCAACACGTTCACCGCATCGATGAGTGCCACCAAGGCCTGCGGGTCGTCGAGATCGGCGGGAGTGCCGCCGAAGCTGCCGAGCACCTGCGCCAGGATCGAGCCACCGAGCCGGTTCCGTCCCCCGCCGAGGTCGACGAGCAGCACCGCGCTCCCGTCGCGCAGCTGGGGTGTAAGAGTGCTGCGGATGTCGGGGACGGTCGCGAAAGCGGTCACCACGAGGCTCACCGGGGCGAGCACGGTGTGGGTGGCACCGTCGCCGGCGGTCCAGGTGGTGCGCATCGACAACGAGTCCTTGCCGACCGGCACCCCGACGCCGAGTGCCGGGCAGAGCTGCATGGCCACGGCGTTCACCGTGTCGTAGAGCGCTGCGTCCTCGCCGGGCTCGCCGGTCGCGGCCATCCAGTTGCAGGAGAGCTTGACCCGGTCGAGGGTGATCGGGGCGGCCAGCAGGTTGGTCAGCGCTTCGGCGACCGCCATCCGCCCCGAGGCCGGGGCATCAACCGCGGCGATCGGCATCCGTTCCCCGGTGGCCATGGCTTCACCGGCGAAACCCTCGAAGTCGGCGAGGGTCACCGCGGCATCGGCCACCGGCACCTGCCACGGCCCGACCATCTGGTCACGATGCGTCAATCCGCCCACGGTCCGGTCACCGATGGTCACGAGGAACCGTTTGCTCGCCACGGTGGGATGCCGCAGAACGGCCCGGGCGGCCTGCTCCACATCGAGCGACCCGATGTCGATCGCGCTCTCGGAGCGCGCGATCCGCCGGACGTCGCGGGTCATCTGGGGTGGTTTGCCGAGCAGCACCTCCATCGGCATGTCGATGCACCGATCACGTGGCGCACCACCCTGGTTGTCAGGATCAACGGCAGGATCGCCAACACTGTCGCCGAGGACGAGCATGCCGTCGTCGGTCGCCGTGCCGACGACGGCGACCGGGCAGCGCTCCCGGGCACAGAGCTCGTCGAAGAGCCCGAGCGACTCGGGCGCAATCGCCAGGACGTAGCGCTCCTGGCTCTCGTTGCACCAGATCTCCTTCGGCGCCAAACCGCTCTCTTCCAACGGAATCCGTGTCAGGTCGAACCAGGCACCGAGACCGGCGTCGTCGACCAGTTCGGGGAAGGCATTGGACAGCCCGCCGGCACCGACGTCGTGGATCGCCAGGATCGGATTGTCGTGGCCCATGGCCCAACAGTGGTTGATCACCTCTTGGGCTCGCCGCTCGATCTCCGGGTTGCCCCGCTGCACCGAATCGAAGTCCAGCGCAGCGACATTCGAGCCAGCCGCCATCGACGACGCGGCTCCCCCGCCCATGCCGATCCGCATGCCCGGGCCACCGATCTGGACGAGCCGGGTGCCGGCCGGGAAGGAGACCTTGGCGGTCTGCCCGGCGTCGATCGTGCCCAGGCCGCCGGCGCTCATGATCGGCTTGTGATAGCCGCGGTGCACTCCGGCGACGGCCTGCTCGTAGACCCGGAAGAAACCGCCCAATCCGGGGCGGCCGAACTCGTTGTTGAAAGCGGCCCCACCGATCGGTCCGTCGAGCATGATCTGCAGTGGCGTGGCAAGGTGCGCTGGACGGCCGTAATCCTCGCTCTCCCAAGGCTCGTCAGTGCCGGGCAGCCGCAGGTTCGACACGGCGAAACCGGTCAAACCGGCCTTGGGACGTGACCCCCGGCCGGTCGCACCCTCGTCACGGATCTCGCCACCGGCTCCGGTCGCAGCTCCCGGGAACGGCGAGATCGCGGTCGGGTGATTGTGCGTCTCGACTTTCATGAGCACATGCGTGAGATGCTCGCTCGCGGCATACCGGCTAGGCCCGGACTGGTGCTCGGGCAGCCACCGCGACACGACCTCACCGGCCGTGATCGAGGCGTTGTCCCGGTAGGCGACCACGGTGCGACCCGGCGTGACCTGCTCGGTATGCCGGATCATCCCGAAGAGCGACCGCGTCTGGGGCCGGCCGTCGATGACGAACTGTGCGTTGAAGATCTTGTGCCGGCAATGCTCGCTGTTGGCCTGGGCGAACATCATCAGCTCGACATCGGTCGGGTCACGCCGCAAACTCCGGAAAGCGGCCACGAGGTAGTCGATCTCGTCATCCGACAACGCCAATCCGTATGCAGCGTCGGCCTCTTCGAGGGCAACGCGGCCACGATCGAGCACCGCGACGTGCGCCATCGGCTCGGCGTCCCGCTCGTCGAAAAGCTCGGCGGCAGCGTCACGGGTGAGCAGCACGGTTTCGGTCATCCGGTCGTGCAGCACAGGCGCGCAGGCGCCGATCTGCTCGGTCGTGAGCGTGCTGCCGTGCAGGTGGTATTCGGTGACCCGCTCGACCCGCCGGATCGGGATGCCGCAGTTGTGCACGATGTCGGTCGCCTTCGACGCCCACGGTGACACGGTGCCCAACCGGGGAGCAACGACGAGCGTGGTCACCGCATCGGCGCCGAGCCCGCCTGGCGCAACGTAGGGGTTGCCGTAGGTGAGCAGCCGGGTCAGCGTCGCTGTAGTCGGCGGGTCGAGCGGCTGTTCACTCGCCACCCAATGGACGTGCTGGGCCGAGACGCCACTCAGCTCGGGGACATGCTCACGCAACCGGGCGAGCAGCCCGTCGGCCCGGAACGCGGACAACGCCGCTCCACCCTCGACGGTGGTCAACACCCAGTGCCTCGCGGGCGCGGCTCCCATCGTGGCGCTCTCCTGGTCCGTGCCGCCTCAAGCGGGCTCCGAGGTTGTCGACGGTCTCGAGCCTATCGACTATGCCGGCTCTGCCGGGGTTGCCGGCTGGATCATGCGCTGACGTCGACGATGACGTCGGCGCGGGCGCGGGTGGCGGCGACGAGGCGGGCGTTGACGGCGTCGCTGCCGGTGGTGGCCCGCTCATGGGCTTGCTGGGGCGAGCGCCCGTACGCGACGTGGCGAGCCACGAGACGGGCGATCCGCTGCGACTCGGGCACCTCGGCATACCAGATCTCGTCGCACAGACCGGGCAGCCTCGACCAGGGCTCGGTGTCGGAGAGCAGATAGTTGCCCTCGGTGACGACCAGCCGGGCGCAGCGGGGCACCTCGACCGCGCCGGCGATCGCGTCCGCGATCTCGCGTCGGAACTCGGGAGCCCAGACGGTCTCCGGACCGTCGGCCCGGATCCGTTGCAGCAGAGTCACATACCCGTGCGCATCGAAGGTGTCGATGGCACCTTTGAGCTCGACGTCGCCTCGCTCGACCAGCACGGAATGGGCGAGGTGATAGCCGTCCATACCGACCACGACCGCGCCGGCGATCTCGTCGGCGAGCCGGTGCGCCACGGTGGACTTGCCGGCCCCCGGGGCACCGGCGACCCCGATGATCACCCGGCGGGGGGCGGCCGCCGCGAGCAACGCCTCGGCGCGGCGGATCGCCTCGGCCACCGACAGACGCGAGCGGGCCGGCACCGGTCAGCCCAGCTGGCGGCCGGTGAGCCGGGTGTATGCCTCGAGATAACGGTCCCGGGTCGCCGCGACGATGTCGTCGGGCAGGGGCGGTGGGGCTTGGCCGGATCGGCGGTCCCAGCCGCTGGCCGGCGACAGCAGCCAATCGCGGACGAACTGCTTGTCGAAGGAGGGCTGGGACCGGCCCGGCTGCCACTCGTCGGCCGGCCAGAACCGTGACGAGTCAGGTGTGAGCACCTCGTCGGCGAGCACGAGGCGCGGCTCGCCGGCGGCATCCGGCCGGCCCTGCGGGTCGATGCCGAACTCGACCTTCGTGTCGGCGATGAGGATGCCCCGGGAGGCTGCGATCTCATTGCCGCGCAACAGGATCTGCCGGGTGAGCTGGTCGGCGCGGGTGGCCAGATCCGGCCCGATCAGGGCACTGACCTGCGCGAGGGTGATCGGCTCGTCATGCTGACCGGACGGAGCCTTCGTCGAGGGGGTGAAGATCGGCTCGGGCAACCGCGAGCCGTCCTGCAGACCCGGCGGCACAGCCACCCCGGAGATCCGGCCCGACTGCTGGTATTCGACCAGCCCACCACCGGTGAGATAGGCCCGGGCGATGCACTCGACCGGCAGCATCGACAGCCGGCGCACGAGCACGGCCCGCCCGGCCACGGCCTCCGGGATCGCCGGTCCGTCAGCGGCAAGCACGTGGTTGTCGATGCCCTCGAGCCGCTCGAACCACCACAAAGACAAGGCGGTCAGCACCCGGCCCTTGTCCGGGATCGGCGTGGTGAGGACGTGATCGAAGGCCGACACCCGGTCGCTGGCCACGAGCAGCACCGCGTCGGTGCGGGGCTCACCGGTCTGCGGATCGACTGGGGCGTAGAGGTCACGGACCTTGCCCGAGTAGCTGTGCCGATAGCCCGGCAGCTCGGGCGCCGAGCCCTGATCCTGACCGGCCGCGGTCATCACTGCCCACTCTCGGAGCCCGGGATGATGATCTCGCCGCGGGCGGCCGCGAGCGCGATGTCCGTGCGATGGTGGCTGCCGTCGAAGCTGATCGCCGCCACGCCACGGTATGCCGCGTCCCGGGCGGCCGCGAGGTCGTCACCGAGCGCGACGACGTCGAGCACGCGACCGCCGGCGGTGACCAGCTCGCCCGTGCCCGTGGCTGTGGTGTCGATGATCTTGCCGGGGTCGTCGAGCGTGGTGCCGGCGTGCAGCACCCACGTGCCCGGCAGGTCGTTGGCGGCATCGAGGCCGGTGATCGGGTCACCGGTGCGGGGTGCGGCCGGATAGCCCGCAGCGGCGAGCACGACGACGACCGCGGCCTCGGGCCGGTGGTGCAGCTCGTCGAACTGGTCGAGATCACCGGTGGCGGCGGCATACAGCAGAGCTCCGAGTGGGGTGCGCAGCCGAGCCAACGACACCTGACCGTCCGGGTCGCCGAACCGCACGTTGAACTCCACGACCCGGGGCCCCCGAGAGGTGAGCGCCAACCCCACGTAGAGCGTGCCGACGAACGGGGTGCCGCGCTTGCGCATCTCGTCGACGACCGGCTGGGCCACCCGGTCGACGACCCACCGGTCCAGGTCGGCCGGTGCCCAAGGCAGCGGTGAGTAGGCCCCCATGCCCCCGGTGTTCGGGCCGGCATCGCCGTCGCCGACCCGCTTGAAGTCCTGGGCCGGGGCGAGGGCCCGCACGGTTGTGCCGTCACAGATGCAGAAGACCGACGCCTCCGGGCCGTCGAGGAACTCCTCGATGAGCACTTGGCCGGACGGCTTGCTCAGGCAGGCCATCCCGTGTGCGAGCGCGAGCGCCCGGTCGTCGGTGACGACGACACCCTTGCCGGCGGCCAGCCCGTCGTCCTTGACCACGTGCGGAGCGCCGAGCGCGTCGAGGGCCGACTCCAGCTCCGCTGCAGTCGTGCACACATGAGCCAGCGCCGTGGGCACCGACGCGGCGGCCATGACCTGTTTGGCGAACGCCTTGCTGCCTTCGAGGCGAGCCGCGGCCGGGTCGGGGCCGTAGACGGCATACCCGGCAGCGCGCAGGGCACTGCCCACTCCGGCGACCAGCGGCGCTTCCGGCCCGACAACCACCAAGTCAACCCGATGGCGCTGCGCGAGATCGACGACCTGATCCGGATTGGTCGGGTCGGGGAGAACTTCGCAGCGGGCGATCAAGTCGACTCCCGGATTGCCCGGGGCGGCGATCACCGCAGTGACCGCGGGGTCTTCGGTCAGCGCGCGGACGAGCGCATGTTCACGGGCACCGGAGCCGACGACAAGCACCTTCACGACTCACAGGGTAGCCAGCGAGGGTCGTCGTTGAGCACTCGCGGTCGATCGAACGGGGTTAAACTGGCAAGTTCCAGCACCATCGCCGGACCACCACGGCGAGCCGGAACCACCAGGATGACGCCATGACCACGGCTTCCGAGATCGCGTCGGAGATCGCCGCTGAGCAAGCACACGTCAACCGGGTTTATGTCGAGGTGGCCAACGCCGCACGACGCAGCGGTCAGGTCGCCGCGGAGGGGCTGGCCCGGGGCCGGACGGAACGCACCGGCACGGCGCGAGAAGAAGAGATCACCGGGCTGTTCGAGCGGGACGCGCTGGTCTTCCATGCGGCCCGCAGGCAACAGGCCCTCGACTCGCAGTACGAGGGGCTGGTCTTCGGCCGGCTCGACCTCCAGGCACCGGCACAACCAGGGAACCCGCAAGAGACACAAGACGATTCGGACACGACCCGGGAAGTCCGCTATGTCGGGAGGTTGGGGATCCGGGACGCGGACTACGAGCCGCTGGTCATCGACTGGCGAGCGCCGGCGGCGGCGCCCTTCTATCGGGCGACCCCGGTCGAGCCGCTCGGAGTGCTGCGCCGCCGGGTATTGCGCTGCCGCGGCGAGACGGTCGTGGACATCGAGGACGATCTCATGGTGCCCGAGCCGCCGGAAGGACTCGTCGTGGTCGGGGACGGGGCGCTGATGGCCGCCTTGGCCCGCAGCCGGGGTGATCACATGCGCGACATCGTGGCCACCATCCAACGCCACCAGGACGAAGCCATCCGAGCACCCGGCGCTGGGGTCACCGAGATCAGCGGCGGCCCGGGCACCGGGAAGACCGTTGTCGCACTGCACCGGGCGGCATACCTGTTGTATGCCGATCGCCGACGCTTCGAGCGGGGCGGCATCCTGGTGATCGGGCCGTCCGCGGCATACACGGCATACATTGAACGGGTGCTGCCCTCACTCGGCGAAGACAGCGTCGCGTTGCGGGCGCTCGGTGATGTCGTCGACGCCATCTCGACCGAGCGGCATGACCAGCCGGCCGCCGCCGCCCTCAAAGGCTCGTTGGGTATCCGTGCGGTGCTGGCTCGGGCGGCTCGCGACCAGGTGCCGGGCGCACCGCGCGAGTTGCGGGTCTTCGTCGGCGGGTATGCCGTGCGCTTGGACGCACCGACCGTGGAGTCGATCCGCGAGCAGATGGTGCGCCAGCACCCACGCAATCTCGGCGCGGACGCGGCTCGGCAGGCACTGGCCCAGGCCGCCTGGCGCTCGGTGCGCCACCCGGAGCGGGACGACTTCGTGCGCCGGTTCCTCGACCATGCCGAGGTCGAGGCGTTCATGCAGAGTTGGTGGCCTCAGCTCGACCCCCGCGAGGTGCTGCTCTGGCTGGCTGACCCGGATCGGCTACACCGTTATGCCGCAGGGCTACTCAGTGCGGAACAGATCGCCGTGCTGTGCGACTCGATGCAGGTGCCCCTGGCCACCGGGACGTGGTCGATCTCCGATGTGCCCCTGGTCGACGACCTGGCCGCCCGGCTCGGGCCGGTCCAGGAGGCGCCACCGGACGAGCAGGGCTTCTACCAGATCGAGCAGCTCGATGCGCTGCTCGACGAGGCGGCCGTGCCAGCGCGCCACGGAAGTTCCACGCTGACCGCCGGATCCGGCGCGGCCGAACCGACCTCCTACGTCAGGCCGACCGATGCGCGTGACCGGCTCTTGTCCGGCCGGCTGGGCCCGCCGGGCAGCTACGCCCACGTGCTCGTCGACGAAGCCCAGGACCTCTCACCCATGCAGTGGCGCATGGTGGGACGACGTGGCCGCTCCGCGTCATGGACCGTGGTCGGTGATGCTGCCCAGAGTTGCTGGCCCGACCCCAGCGAATCGGAGCAGGCAAAGGCGGCGGCCTTCGGAAGCCAGGACCGCCGACTCTTCCATCTGGCGACGAACTACCGCAACGCCCAGGAGATCTTCGACTATGCCGCCGAGTGGATCCGCCGGCACGTGCTCGATGCCGACATCCCGGAAGCGGTCCGGGAATCGGGTGTCGCGCCGGTTGTCCGGCCACTCGGCGCCGACATGCCGGGCAGCGTTCTCGACGCGCTCGACGAGCTAGCCGGCCAGGTCGACGGGTCGATCGCAGTCATCGCACCGGATCGCTATCTCGGACAGCTCGGCGATCTGGTCGGTCGGCACGATCGGCTCCGGCCCCGGGTGCGGGTCGTGGACCCGCTGTCGGCGAAAGGTCTGGAGTGGGATGCGGTCGTCGTCGTCGCCCCGCAGACCATCGTTGACGAGGCAACCGGCGGAGCCCGGACCCTATATGTGGCGCTGACCCGGGCAGCCCACCGGCTCGCCGTGCTGAGCTGAGCGCGGGCACCGTGAGTTCGCAGGTGCGGACGCCGGCAGCTCAACCGCCACGCCTGGTCAGGTCTGAAGCAGGTCGTGCCGTTGGATGATCGCCTCCCGGCCTGCTCCGACCCCGATCGCCGACACCCGGGCCCCGATCAGCTCCTCGACCCGCAGCACGTAGGCCTGCGCGTTGGCCGGCAGATCATCGAACTGACGGCAGCCGGAGATGTCCTCCCACCAGCCGGGCATCAGCTCGTAGATGGGCCGGGCGTGGTGGAAGTCGCTCTGGTTGACCGGCATCTCGTCGTGCCGCACGCCGTCGATGTCGTAAGCCACGCAGATCGGCACCTGCTCGATTCCAGTGAGCACGTCGAGCTTGGTGACGACGAAGTCGGTGACCCCGTTGATCCGGGTCGCGTACCGCCCGATCACTGCATCGAGCCAGCCGCAACGCCGGGGCCGGCCGGTGGTCGTCCCGTATTCGGCGCCGACCTTGCGCAGCTGCTCACCGTCGGCATCGTGCAACTCGGTGGGGAACGGCCCCTCACCCACCCTGGTCGTGTAGGCCTTGAGGATCGCGATGACCCGCTCGACACGGGTGGGTGGAATGCCCGAGCCGGTGCAGGCACCGCCGGCAGTGGCATTCGAGGACGTGACGAACGGGTAGGTGCCGAAGTCCACGTCGAGCAGCGTCGCCTGACCGGCCTCGAGCAGCACCGTCTCGTCCCGATCCAGGGCTTGCTGGAGCACCAGCGAGGTATCCGCGACCATGGGAGCCAGGCGCGCGGCATACCCGACTAGTTCGTCGACCACCTCCACCGGCTCGATCGCGCGACGGTTGTAGATCTTGGCGAGCACCTGGTTCTTGAAACCCAGCGCGGCCTCGACCTTCTGCTCGAGGATGTGCCGGTCGAACAGGTCCTGCACGCGGATGCCGACCCGGCTCATCTTGTCGGCATACGTCGGCCCGATGCCGCGGCCGGTGGTGCCGATCTTGCGCGAGCCGAGGAAACGTTCGGTGACCTTGTCGAGCACGCGGTTGTAGGGCGTGATGACGTGTGCATCGGCGCTGACGAGCAGCTTCGAGGTGTCGACGCCCCGTTCGTCAAGGGCGTCGAGCTCGCGGAAGAGCACCTCGAGATCGACGACGACACCGTTGCCGATAACCGGGGTGCAGCCGGGCGTGAGGATGCCCGAGGGCAGCAGGTGCAGCGCATACGTGTCTTTCGCTCCGTCGGGTCGCTCGATGACGACCGTGTGCCCCGCGTTGTTGCCGCCGTTGAACTTGACGACGTAGTCGACGCGACTGCCGAGCAGGTCGGTCGCCTTGCCCTTGCCTTCGTCGCCCCATTGGGCACCGACGAGCACGACTGCGGGCATGGGGTCTCCTTACGAAAGGGTGTGGGCAGGTCAGCGACCGACGCACCAGGCTACCCGCCCGCAGCGGGTGTTCGGTCCCGCCCGCGGCCCGACGCTGCGCTGATGCTCACCCGGCGTTGATCACGCCTTCGGTTATCCCCTGGCGCAACTCCATCGGCAGAGTTTGGTAGATGGGGACCAGGACTTTCCAGCGCTGGAAGGCGTCCAACTGACCGGGTCCGGTGAGCTGGGCGATCGGCAACGGTCTTCCGTCGGCCCCCCAGAACCGGGCTTCGGGTGGGAGCTGATTGGCCTCGGCCCAGACTTCGGGAGCGTCCCCGGGCGGCCATTCACCGACCGCGCTGACAATGTCCGAGACGACGACGTCCATGTCTTGCCGGGTTTGCCGGTTGGCCTGGGCGCGTGCGGCATCGGCCTTCTCCGCGTTGTCGGTGGGGTACTTCTCGGCTAGCTGCTTCATCACTTCGGCCTTGGCGAAATCGAGCGCCTTGTTCGCCACCAACGACGCACCCGGAACACCCGCTTTGCCAATCGCGCCCGGGGCCTTGGCATAAGACAACAGCTCTGAGGTTAAGCTCTGAACCACCTGGTTGGCGTCGTCGATATCGCCGTTGTGTGCGAGCACTGCATTGGCACCACTAGCGAGAACAAAGCCCAAGACCAACCCGAAGCGGTTCATGGCTGCTTCTTTGACGCGATAATCGTCGCCGGCTATGGCCTGATCCACGTCGGTGAGTTGATGCCTGACCACCGCCTTCCACACGTTGAGGAAGCCGGGCGAGTCCGTTGGGCTCGTGATGGGTTCATCGGGTGGACCTTCGAGGGCAATCTGGCCAAGGAGGTCGGTCGTCCGTTGCTGATCGTGGATACTGATAGACCAGCGGCCTTTCAGTGGCACGGCCGCCGCCGACTCCTCACCCGGCCGTGTAGCGCCCGAGGCGACGGCGCCAGGGAAGCGAGCAAGCATATCGGCCGCCACCGGACGTAGGGCGTTGATCTCCGAACTGATCCGACGCCGCTCGTCAGCGTCTCTCGTACGCCACCCAGCGCCGGTATCACCGAGTGCGTTGAGGGCCAAGCCGGCCAGCTTGACCTCGTCTTCGCTGGTGCCGACAACATAGCTGGCGCCGGCAGCGGTCTCGCGGAGGCGTTGGGCCAGGACGTCACCAACCGCATTGATGGTGCCGCGACCCCGATCGAGGACCCGGTCGCGAATCAGGTATTCAATGACCTGAAGGTCCGAGTCGAGCGGCGCGAGGAAGAACTCGCGGGCGGTTGTCGCAGAACCATCCAACGCAGCGAGCAGACTCACCAACGGGTCGAAACCGTTTGTCGGACAACCCCAGCAACGATAAAGAAAGTAGCGGTCATCCACAGGAGGGCTGAGCTTCACAGGATAATGATGATTCGACTGCTCATCCTTCACCATGGCTAACCCGACGACCATGAAAAACCGCCGACTGGGCCCGAGATGCGGATTGGCACGCCGGGCCTCGTCGAGCAACTTCGCCACCATGTACGAACCTCGGAACGGAGGACGATATTGGCGAACGCCCACTTCATCACCGGCCATCGCGGCCAGACTGGCCAACCAGCCTTCCCGCCAGGAGTCTTCGGCGACATTGGGAGCAGCTATCCCCGAGCCGGGATGTGAGGCAACGACCATCGCCAAACCCAGCGCTGCCAGCGCGTCGTCGTTTGCGCGGCGGTGCCGCTGGCCCTCCTCATCAAGTTCCGCGAAGCTGCCTTCTGCCCAGAGACGCTCGACGAACCGAGCTAGCTCGTCGGGTGGGATCGCTTGCATGAGGGCCCGGGCAATCGCAGGATCAGTGACTCGGTCCTCGATACCGATAAACAACCCCGCCTCCGCGCTGTCCCACTCCGACGGTGGGCGGCCGGCCCGAGCAATCAGCTGGGCAACCCACGTTTTGGCCTCACTCTCAGTGTTTGGGGGTCCGGGTATCGACAGTTGCATCAGATAGGCATGCCGGGCAATTCCCGCGCCGATCTCGGACAGGATTTCCGCACCGCCACGGAGGATTTCGGCGCACTGATCACGAGCTGCCTCGAGCGCGCCCATGACGCGCCGGTATTCCTCCAAGAGGCCGTCGCGAATCCGGCGCCAAGCTTCGTCGACGTCTCGGGTTCGCGCGGCTGTGTCGACGGGGGACACGCCGGTCGGATCGAGAAGCTGAGCGGTCTCCACCCGCCGCAAGGCGTCTCGTTCGTCGTCGTGGTGACACTGCCCCGCCCGCCATCGCTGTTGCAAGCGCTCCACCACGGTGTGCGTCGCGGTGACCACGGCTGCGTATGCCGACAAGCCGGACCGGGCCGCCTCGACCTGCACCGTGATGTCCTGGGCGAGCCGCGTCAACACAGCCACTTCGCTGTGCGCCGTGGTGGCTGCCGGCCCCACCCAGAAGGGTTGCCAGCTGGGCAGTCGACCCATCGGCTCCTGCACGCGCGAGGCAACCGGCCGCAAGCTCTCTATCGCCCGATACAGCTGCGCTGCGTTCTCCCGGGGCAGCGGAAGAGTGATCATCTCATCGGTCACGGCAGCAGCCTCCCGAAGTCGTGGGTCACCTGCTGCTCCTGATCGGCATAGCTGGTCGCGGCGGCCGCCAGTCGCCAGCTCAATGATTGGAGAGCCTCGCCCATCGTGGTCAGCACAACGTCCAATTGCGCACCCAAGTGATCCGCAGCGGCAGCGGTCTCCGACGCACCCTCTGCTCCCAGACGAGCACTGGCCACGAACTCCCTTGCCTGGGAAGCTAACTGATGCAACAGCGCCGGCTCGTCGGCTAGTCCGGCCGCCGTGCAGAGCAGCTCATCTGGGGCCACGTCGAACTTCATGCCGGGAGCGTATGCCGGGCCGATGATCCGCGTCGGAAGTTATCCACAATACCGGTGCAGGTCGCCGAAGCCCGGTCGGCTCGTCACGTGACGAGGCACCGGCATACGGCACAATCGACGGATGCCGTCTCTCTACGACTTCACCGCGACCGACATCAACGGCGAGGACCAGCCGTTGTCCGCCTACCGTGGCAAGGTCGTCCTCGTGGTCAACACCGCGAGCAAGTGCGGTTTCACTCCGCAGTACGCCACGCTGGAGCAGCTCTACCTCAGGCACCGAGACGAGGGCTTCGTCGTGCTCGGCTTCCCCTGCAACCAATTTGCCGGTCAGGAGCCGGGATCCGAGGAGCAGATCAGCGAGTTCTGCCGGGTCAACTACGGGGTGAGTTTCCCGATGTTCGGCAAGGTCGATGTCAACGGCTCGGGCACCCATCCGCTGTGGGCCTGGCTCAAGCAGAGCAAGGGTGGGCGCCTCGGCAGCATGATCAAGTGGAACTTCACCAAGTACCTCATCGGGCGCGACGGGCAGGTCATCGACCGCTTCGCACCGAATACCGACCCAGCCGACATCGAGCCGGGCATCGTTGCAGCGCTTGAGATGTGAGCGTGCCGGAACTGATCGTGACACGCCGAACCGCGGCCTGAGCTGGGGCTAAAGGGGCCATTGTGGCTCCCGGCTTGCTCCGGCCGTCCTGTCGTTGGCAGGATGATGCGAGTGAGCGGATCCACCTCGGAATCGTCGAATGCCCCTGCGGCGGAACCACAACCAGCTGAGTCCTCAGACATCCACGACATCTGGCTGCTCCGGCGTGAGCTCGAAACGTGGCTCGCCGAGCGAGGCATCGACCAGTGGCACTCCGGATCGATGCCCGAATCGGCGATCGCCGCACAGGTCCGGGCTGGGGAATGGTCGGTCGTCCGCAACGACGACGGGCTCGTGGGTGCCGTGCGGGTGTTGTGGGACGACCCGGCGTTCTGGGACGAGGCTGGCGAGACGTCGGTCTTCGTCCCCGGTCTCATGGTGCGGCGCGAGCACGCCGGCACGGGGGTCGGCAGCTGTCTGCTCGACTGGGCTGCGGAATTGGGCCAGGCCAACGGCGCCCATTGGCTGCGGCTGGACTGTGCGGCGGGCAACGAGCGGCTCTGCTCCTACTACGAAGCCAACGGCTTCGACACCGTCGGCGTCAAAGCGCTCTCGGACGTGCCTTTCGACGTCAAGCTCTGGCAGCGGCCGACGGGCAACGGCATCGCTGCCTGAACGAGGCCGGCCAGCCGGTCAGGGCAGCGCGAAGCCGAACCGCACTCCCGTGAGCTCTTCACTGCGCGACCACAACCGGGTGGCCAGGGCGGCGTCACGGGCGTAGTCGCTGACCTTGGCCGGGCCGACCGGCCCCCGGGTCTCGTGCCATTGCTGCGGACCGGTGTAGGAGCCCGGCTCGGCCACGGTCGCGGCATACAGTATGGCTTCGGCACCCCGGTCAGGGCCGGGCAGGAGCACCCCCATGGCCAACGGCGCGAACCGTCGGGCCAGCTGCTGAGGTGCCATCCCGTCAGGGCCGGTGAAGAGATTGGTGGCGCTGACTCCCGGGTGAGCCGCTGTCGACACCAGGGACGTGCCGGCAGCCCGGGCACGACGCTGCAGCTCGATGGCGAAGACGAGGTTGGCGAGCTTGCTGTGACCGTAGCTGCGGGTCGGTGAGTAGGTGGCTTGTGGATTGCCGGCCAGCATCCGGGCATCACCACGCATGTGCGCGATCGACGAGACGGTCGTCACCCGCGGACGGGGCCGGGCCAGCAGCTGCGGCAGCAGCAGCCCGGTCAGTGCGAAGTGGCCGAGATGGTTTGTGCCGAACTGCAGCTCGTGCCCGTCGTCGGTGCGTCGATAGGTCGGCGGCGCCATCACCCCGGCGTTGTTCACCAGCACGTCGAGCGGCCGGTCCAGGCGCCGGGCCAGCGCCCGCACCGAGGTCAACGAGGCGAGGTTGAGCTGCTCCACCCGGGTGCTGCCCGGCAAACCGGCCAGCCGGGTCGCTGCGGCCTCCCCCTTGCGCAGATCCCGGACCGCGAGGATGACCTGGGCGCCGTGGGCCACGAAAGCTCGGGCCACCTCGAAGCCGATCCCGGAGTTGGCGCCGGTGACGAGCACGGTCCGACCGGTGTGGTCGCCCATCTGCTCGGCCGTCCAGCGCATCGGTCCTCCTCGGTCGTGTCGGTATGCCGCGCGCCAGGGCTGGGTCTTCAGCCTATTCCTTTGCTTGACAAGGCGCCCCAGCCGACGTCAAGAGTCGAGGACGTCAGCCGCTTCCCGGGAGCTGTCGCGCAGGAACGCGGCGCATCGGGCTTGCTCATCGGTTTCGCCGATCAGCCGGGCGGCCCGGCTCAGCGCCGCTAGGGCCCGCAGGAATCCCCGATTGGGTTCGTGCTCCCAGGGGATCGGGCCTTGACCGCGCCACCCGGCCCGGCGCAGTTGGTCCAGCCCCCGGTGATCGCCGGTGCGGGCGAATGCGTATGCCGTGACCCCGTCGTCAGCAGCCAGTGCTTGCTCGGCGAGCGTCGCCCAGACGAGTGAGCTGGCCGGGTGTGCCGGCACCAGCTCGCGCGCCGAGGACCCGGCCGCCAAAGCAGCGGCGGCCGGGTCCTCGGGAAGGCGGGTGGGCGGCATACCCAACAGGTTGTCGCTCACGCGCGGGTCACTCCTACTTGCTGTGGGTGCCGGCCGAGCGCAGGTCCTCGCACGCCTGGACGACCCGGGCCGCCATGGCGGCCTCGGCCTCTTTGCCCCAGCTGCGCGGGTCGTATTGCTTCTTGTTGCCGACCTCGCCATCGACCTTGAGGACGCCGTCGTAGTTCTTCATCATCCAGGCCGCGACCGGGCGGGTGAAGGCGTACTGGGTGTCGGTGTCGACGTTCATCTTGATGACGCCGAAGTCGACCGCATCGGAGATTTCCTGAGGCAGTGAGCCGGAACCACCGTGGAAGACCAGGTCGAGCGGCTTGCTGCCGGCCGCCAAGCCCTTGGCCTGCACGATCGCGTCCTGGCATTCCTTGAGGATCTCGGGACGCAGCTTGACGTTGCCCGGCTTGTAGACACCGTGCACGTTGCCGAAGGTCAGTGCGGTCATGTAGCGGCCGTTCTCGCCCAGCCCGAGTGCCTCGACCGTGGCCAGGGCATCTTCGGGGGTGGTGTAGAGCTGCTCGTTGATCTCGTTGGCGACACCGTCTTCCTCGCCGCCGACGACACCGATCTCGACCTCGAGGATGATGTTGGCGGCCTTGGCCAGGGCCAGCAGCTCTTGGCCGATCTTGAGGTTCTCACCGAGCGGCACCGCTGAACCGTCCCACATGTGCGACTGGAAGAGCGGGTCCTGGCCGTTCTTCACGCGCTCGGCCGAGATGGCCAGCAGTGGGCGGACGAAGGTGTCGAGCTTGTCCTTGGGGCAGTGGTCGGTGTGTAGCGCGATGTTGACGTCGTAGTTCTTGGCGACCTCGTGGGCGAAGGCGGCCAGCGCGGAGGCACCCGTCACCATGTTCTTGATGTTCGAGCCGGAGCCGAACTCGGCACCGCCGGTGGACACCTGGATGATGCCGTCGGAGCCGGCGTCGGCGAAACCACGGATCGCCGCGTTGATCGTCTGGCTCGAGGTGATGTTGATCGCCGGGTAAGCGAAGGCACCCGCCTTCGCACGGTCCAGCATGTCGGCGTAGACCTCAGGGGTTGCGATGGGCATGGGCGTCGCTCCTAGGTGCTCGGGTAAAACGGGTCCCCCCCATCCTTGCACTAGAGCCCGGCGCTGGAGAACGGGACCGATGTCCCCGTTGTCACGTCACCGCCCCCGGGGAAGGCTGCGCCGAGGCCTACACGCCCTCTGTCACGAAATAGAAGACCAATACGATGATCATGATCACCGACACAACGGTCCCGGTGATCCCCATGATCAGTCCTGCGGTCGCCTGCCCGTCCCCGGACTGTGTTCCATTAGCGGCAGCGATCTCGCCCTTGGCCTGACGGCCTAGCACAATGGCGGCGATCCCCGGAATGATGCTCAGGACTCCCAGGCAAAACAGCAACGCGAGCGACACGATCCCCGACACCATTGACTGGGTGGCCTTGCTGTTGCGGGCGAGCATGGGCACGTACCCGGGGCCTCCCAGTTGGGGATACGAGGGCGGCGGAGCCGACCACCCCTGAGCGGGTGGCGGGCCCATGGGGCCAGCCCCGGGCGAGGCCGACGGGTTGGGAGCCGAGGGGGCACCGGAGAGCGGTTGCGTCGGAGGGAACGGCGAATCCGGTTCAGTCCTCGGAGCCTGCGACCCTTGGTCGTAGTCGGGCCCGGGGTTCGAACCGGGCGTAGGCCAGGGGTCGCCTGGCGACGGTTCGTGCGGCGGTGGTGGGTAGGACATAAGGACTCTCTGTTCGGATCAGGCACCTGGGTAATACGTCGAGCATAGTCGGGACGGCCCCTGAGACTGATCAACGCCGATACTGATTGATGAACTCGGCCATTCGCATCGAAACGCTCAGCACCTCGCGCCCGAGCAGCTTGACCCGGCCCGGAGCGGGCAGGATCTGCCGGGGCCAGTCATGACGGTGACCCCAACGGTTCCACTCGCGTGGATACCCGAGTGAGCACTCCTCGAAACGCACGCCGTCCTGCAGATAGGTCAACGGCATGTGCAAATGGCCGTAGACGCAGGCGACGGCCCGGTAGCGCACATGCCAGTCGATTGTCGCGTCGGTCCCGCAGAACATCGCGAACTCCTGGTGGCGCAACCAGCGCGTCGGCTCACGGATCAGCGGCCAATGGTTGATCAACACCGTGGGGTATGCCGGGTCGAGGGCAGCCAGGCGCGCTCGGGTCGACTCGACCCGGGCAGCCGACCACGCTTCGATCGAGGCGTGCGGTGAAGGGTCGATGAGGTAGACGTCTGCGGCCATGACATGGCGCTCCTCGGCCCGAGCCATCGCCTGCTCGACGGTGAGCCCGGGGATAAGCCATGTGTAGTCATAGGGAACGAACAGCGGTGCCACCCAGACCGGGCCGTCAGGACCGGTCCACAGCGGGTAGTCGTCCTCTGGCGTGACGATGCCCAGCGCTCGGCACTCGGCGACGAGCTCGTCGTACTTCACCGTGCTCGGAGGCACGACCTCGGTGCGGCGCGATGTCCACAACTCGTGGTTGCCGGGCGCCCAGAGCACCTTCGAGAATCGCTCAGCCAACCCGGCCAGCACGGGCATGATCACGTGGGTCCGCTCGGCGACGTCACCGGCGACGATGATCCAGTCTTCGGGGTGGGACGGGCGAAGCTGACGGACCTGCTCGGCGTTTTTCGGGTAGGCGGCGTGCACGTCACTGATCGCCCATAGCGTCGGCCCACTCGTCATCCCGGCAACTTACCTCCCGCACCGGCACGGCGAGCAAGCCTCTCGGCGCACATCCGGTCGGTGCACATCAGGCCCGTGCACATCAGGTCCGTGTACATCAGGTCGGTGCGCATCAGGCCCGCAAGGGGTCGGTGGCGAAGCGACGCATGCCTGACACCGGATCGACCTGAGCCCGGAACCCCAGCTGTGAGCCGGCCCGGGCCGGGGAGGCGACGACATGCCGCACGTCACCGCGACGGTAGCCTCCGGCAACGATCGGAGCCGGGGTGCCGGCCGGGTATGCCGCGTGCAAGAGCCCGGCCATCTCCCCCAGGGTGCACGGGCGTCCGGAGGCGATGTTGTAGGCCCCGGCCACCGGCCGGTCAGCGGTCAGGGCGAGCACGTTGGCGCGGGCCACGTCGCGGACGTGGACGAAGTCTCGGCGTTGCCGGCCGTCCTCGAAAACCCGGGGAGCTTGCCCGGCGGCATACGCGCTGCGGAAGATGCTCGCCACCCCGGCATACGGAGTGTCCCGCGGCATCCGGGCCCCGTAGACGTTGTGGTAGCGCAACCGCACAAGGTCGGCGCCGGATTCGCGAGCGTAGGCCAGGCACAGGTGCTCCTGATGCACCTTGGTCGCCGCGTAGACGTTGCGCGGGTCGATCGGGTCGTCTTCGTCGACCTCGACCGACAGCAGGTCGGCGTCGCACTGCGGGCAGCCGGGCTCGAAACGCCCGGCCTCCAGGTCGGCCACCGCCCGCGGCCCGGGACGGACCCGCCCGTGCACGACGCATTGGTAGCCGCCTTCGCCGTAGACGACCATGCTCGAGGCGAGCACGAGCCGGCCGGCGAAACCGCGCCCGTGCAGGGCCGCCAGCAGCGCCGCAGTGGCGACATCGTTGTCGGCGACGTAGGCCGGCAGATCGGCGAAGTCCACCCCGAGGCCGACCCGGGACGCCTGGTGGCACACCGCGTCGACGCCGTCGACCGCAGTCCGCGCGACGGCAGGGTCGGCCAGGTCGGCAATCGTGTATGCCGCGGCCGGGTTGAGGTAGTCGGGTCGAGTGCGGTGGGCCGAGGGCGACAACGAGTCGACGACGCGCACATCGTGGCCGGCGTCGACGAGCTGGTCGACGATGTGCGAGCCGATGAATCCCGCTCCGCCGGTGACGAGGACACGCATGTGATGCTCCTGACTAGCTTCGGGTGAGGTCTGGTGCCGGGAGCAGGCCAAGCACCCCGGCGGTGGCGACGAACCGGCTGCCGGGCGCCATAGCGGCCACGAGCGGCACGTCGCCGGCGGTGTCGACGTCGCGCAGTTCGGGCAGCATGGCGACCCACAAGCCGCGGCCGGTCAACGCCCGGGCCTGGGCCGCACCGGTGCTCGGGCGACTCATCGGAACGCCGTGGAAGACAGTCGGATCGGGACGCCGCATCCCGATCGCCCACCAGCCACCGTCGTGGGCCACACCGAGCGCCGCGTCCACTCCGGGTGCTTCGAGGGTGGCGAAGGCGCGCTCGAGCAGGGCAGCGGTGATCTGCGGTGTGTCCATGCCGATCTGGACGGTGGATGAGCCGACCGGACCCGCCGGGTCGGCCCAGGCGTTGGCGAGCCGTTCGGCCAGGCCGTCTCCACGTTGCGGGATGACGACGAATCCGGCAGGCAGCCAGTCACCCGGCTCACCGTCGAGGACGAGCACTCGCCGGTCGGTGTCGCAGGCAGCGACCGCGTCGAGCGTGTCGGCAAGGGCGGCCTCGGCAAGCCGGGCCGCACCGGCTGGGTCAAGCGGTGGGCACAAGCGGGTCTTGGCCCGCCCGGGCACCGGGGCTTTGGCGACGACGATCACGGTGCGCGACCTCATGGCAGTGGCCTCATCGCAGGATCCGGCTCATGTCGCTGACCGCGGTCAGGGTGCCGCGGACCGTGCCGGTCACTTTCGAGCGCCCGACCCGCGGGCGGTAGTCGACCTCGTGCTCGACGATCCGCCAGCCGGATTGCTGGGCCCGCAGCACCATCTCCAGTGGCCACCCGGACCGGCGGTCGAGCAGCCCGAGCCCGAGCAGGGCCTCCCGGCGCGCGACCCGCATCGGACCCAGATCACGCAATCGCAGCCCGGTGCGCCGCCGAATCAGATGCACCAGAGCGCGGTTGGCGATTCGGGCATGCCATGGCCAGGCCCCCGGGCGGGCACGACGGGCTCCGAGCGCCAGGTCGGCACTGCCTTCGGCGACGTCCGCGACCAGAGGCAACAGATCGGCCGGGTCGAAGCTGCCGTCGGCATCCATGAAGGCGACCAGGTCGGCCCGCGCTGCGTTCAGCCCGGCGAAACACGCCGACCCGAAGCCGGGCACCGGCTCGGTCACCACGTGCGCGCCGTGCCGGGCAGCCATCTCGCCGGTGCCGTCGGTCGAGCCGTTGTCGACGACGATCGGCTGCAGTCCCGGTGGGAAAGCTCCGAGCAGGCCCGGCAGGGCACCCGCTTCGTCACGGGCCGGCAAGATCACCTCGACGCCGGTCATCGTGAAGCCACCAGCGCGTCGAGATCCAGCCCGTGCACGTCGACACCACGACGCACCCAGACGATGCTCGGCCGCCCGTCCACCCCACCGACCGGCGAGAAGACCGCCGGGTCGGCGCTGCCCGGACCGGGTAGGCGCACGAACTCCGCACTGAGAGTGGGCTCGAAGAGGGTCTCGTCGTCGGGCCGATCGAGCAGCACGACATCGGTATGCTGCAGCGTCACCGGTATCGAGTCGACGAGGGCTCGTCGGGCCCGCGAGTCAGCAGCACGCAGCAGATCGGTCACTGCGACGAGCTGGGCGTTGGAGGCTTTGCCAGCCAGCCAGAGATAGTGCGGATGGTCCAAGTGCAACACTCGCCCGGGCAGCCGGCCGATCGCCGCAACGACTGCGTCACCGGCCAGCCGGTCGGCCGGAGTGGGCACAGCAGCACCGAGGAACGGCACCGACAGGGCTACCTGTCCGGCCAGCCCTAGCAGGGCGACAAGCTGGCCACCGCTCGGGAGCCAACGGCGACCGGTGCCAATATCGAGTGCTCGCTGCCCGTGCCGGCCGAGCACGGCAGCGACGGCAAGTCCGGCGATCAGGGCTATCCCGGCATAGGCGGGCATGAAGACATTCGATGCGCCGCCGGAGTGCAGCCGGCCGGCCCACCCGGCCAGCGCCATTCCGAGCACCCCGAGCCCGAGAACTAGCGCGGTCGGCTGCTGTTCGGGCAACGCCGACCACCATCGCCGGTCACGAAGCCGCACACCGGCGGCCGGGGCCACGGCCCCGAGCCCGGTGACGATCACGAGCAGGGTCGGGGCCAACACCAGGCCCACGTCGAGCACCCAGGAGGTCACCAGGTTGTGCCAGACGATCGAATGGCTGGGCAGCAGGGTGACGGCATACTCCCAGAACCAGCCGTCCGTCCACGTCTGCGCCACAAGCAAGCCTGTCCCGAGCAGACCGGCATACGTGATGGCGGCGGCCACCCCGGCCCGGCGACGAGCCAGCACCACGCCGAGCAGGAGCAACGCGGCGACCAACCCCGCGTTCTGTTTGGTCGCGGTCGCCAGCAGCAGGACGACCCCGAGCACTACGCCCGAGCCGATTCCCTTGGCCCGCATGGCAATCCAGATCGAGAGCAGCAGCAGCAGGACCAGCAGCGAGTCGGGGCGGCCGGTGTCGGCCCACAGGCCCGACGGAAGGTAGGTGGCGGCATACACACCCGCCGCGGCCAGGCCGGCGGACCAGCGTCCGGTGACTGACCGGACGATGGCCACGAGCATGACGAACGCCAGGAGCGATGCAGCACCCGAGACCAGCCGCAGCGGCACGAACCCCCACCCGGTGAGCTGAGCGGCTGCGGCACTGAGTGCCGGATAGAGCGGCGGGTAGGCCCATGAGGTGTGTTCGAGTGACGGTGGGCCGTAGAGCGGCTCTCCCCCGGCGGCCCAGCTTCGGACCCACTCGACCGACCCGCCCTCCATCCACTCGAGCTCGTAGGGGTAGCCGATCCGCTGGCCGGCGACCCAGAGGTAGGCCAGGACCGGGACGAGGGCGACGCCGCCGATGAGCCTGCTGACGTGGCTGGACGCGACCAGCCGGTCGGTGCTCACGTGGCGCGCATGAGGAGCCGCACCGCACCGTTCGGCGGCCTGGAGCGGGCACGCCGGCGCAGCCAGGCATCGATGCCGACGACCCGGCCGGCGCCGAGAGCGACGAGCGACAGGTGAGCGACGATCATGAGGATGTAGGCCCACCACCACTCGTGCGGCTGGGCCGCGACGGTGAGGTAGATGACGAAGGACTGCGCCGCGCCGACGATGCCCCAGAATCGGGTGCCCAGCCCGAGCAGCAGGCAGCCGCCGAGGGCGATCTCGGTGACGAAGACCAGCCATCCGAAGAGCCCGTAGTTCGGCAGGATCACCGACTCGACGAAGGACGAATACGCCGGCAGCACCGGGTGATCGACTGCGCCGGCCGTGAAGCCGTAGAGACCGCCACCGTCGTCGGCCCCGAAATCCGGCGGCACCTTCCACTCGAGGTTGTTGATCCACAGGTAGGCCACGACAAGCCGGAGCACGAGCGCCGTCCATCGCGACGACCGTTCTGTCGCAAGGATGTTGGCGTATGCCGTGCCCGGGCCGCCCTCGGGTCGGGTGTCGCCGTCCGGGATGGGGGCTGTGCTCATCGGTGATCTCCTCTCCGGCAGGTCGAGTCACGCGTCTGGCCGCTGCGGTCAGGCGCATCGGAAGACGTGCCGGCGGCCTTCCTTGCGGGCCGCGTCCTGCACTGCGACAGTGTCGCGGATGGTGTCGAATGCCGGTGCCAACGGGGCCGGTCGGTCGGCGACCTGCATCGCCGGGTCGGTGACCGCGACAGGATGCCACCAGACTCCCGACGCGGTGACGGTCGGCTCCGGGGCGAGCGAGTCGACGGTGACCTGCTCACCAGCGGTCGCCACCCCTTGCCGGGCGACCGGCCGGATCAGCCGATCTTCGTCCGGGATGCCCCACTCGTCGCACAGCCTCGCCCAAGACGCTCCCTCAGCCGGCTCGTCGGCATACCAGGTCGCGGTGATCCGCACCCGGAAGCCGAGCTCGAGCGCGGTCCGGATCCCCGCGACGGCCTTGGCGTGGCTACCCTTTCCGCGGCATTGGTCGTGTCGGCCCGGGTCGGCCGAGTCGAGGCTGATCTGCAGCCGGACCCGCTCGCGGTCCATGCTCTCGAGGACGGCACGGCGAGCACCGCGCTGCACGACCATGGCGTTGGTGAGGATCGTGGTCGGCGCGACAGCCGTTGCTGCAGCGACCAATTCACCGATCTGGGGATGCAGGAACGGCTCCCCGCCGGTGACATACACTTCACGGCCCCCCAGCCGGACGAATTCGTCGAGCACGTGGCTCGCCAGCTCGACCGGAAAGAGCTGCGGTGGCGCGGCCGGCGACGACATGGCGCAGCAGTAGTCGCACGCCAGGTTGCAGTGGAAGTTGGAGTAGAGCCAGAGCCGGTGCCCGATCGGCGTCGCCTCGCCGGTGCTGAACTCGGCAGCGGCCTGAGCCGGGTCGCCGGCGGCCGAGGGCGCGGCGGTTGTCGTCGCGGTCGTCGGATCAGCGGGTATGCCGCGGCGCACGAGCACGTGCCAGGCGCCGGTGTCGTCCTGCTCGGTCTGCCCGGCGATCTCGTGGCCGGCCAGGCGGGACCAGTCGACCAGGTCGGCGGGGACCGAGGCGTCCTCGGTGCGCACGAGAAGCCCGTCCCCGGCCTTGAGCTCGCGCATCCGCCGGGTGAGCAACAGCAGCAGGCCACTGCCACAATCCATCGACCCGCCGTCGAGCCGTGCAGCGGCGATCCGGTCGAGTGCGGCCAGCCCGGTCACTGCGCGGGCGTCGAGGATTCCCAGGTCGTTGCCGAGCAACCGCCCGGTGAGCTGATCGGTCATCGTGACACCTTCCGTGACAACCGGGTTAGTAGCTGATCGATGTCGCACCCGCGGCGAGCAACGCGACGACAGCGGCACCACCGGCGATCGTCGCACCCGGGATGAGGTCGGCGTCGGTGATGCCGCGTTTCTTCGCACACGGCGTGCAGACGAGGATCTCGCCACCTGCCTCGACGAAGCCGGACACCAATTCGGCAAGCGGGGCGAAGCCTTCTTCGTTGATCTTCTCGGCCTCGCCCCGCTTGCCGACCCAGGCGCCATCAGCAGAGAGGAAAACGGTGGTGTCCTGCCCGGATGCGGCGGCGGCCACTGCCACGACGAAGGCGACGGTGCAGCGATCTGGGCTGTCGTGGCTGCTGGCAATGCTGACGAGGATGCTCATGCGCTCTCCTGGGTGTCGTCTCGGTCTGGGCTCTCGGCGGGGGCGAGATGCCAGGGCCGGTCGGGGCGGACGGGACGGGCCGCAGCGGAGATGCCGATGAGGTACGTGTCTTCGGCGTCTGGCTGTGGGCCGAGATAGCGATGCCCGGTCAAGTGGCACCACACCGGCAGGTCGATCGGTGCCACCGGATCGTGAGCGATCAGCGCGATGACCGTGCCCGGCGCTAGGTCGCGGATCTCGCGGTGCAACACGAGCAGCAACTCCCCACACGACCGGTCGCCGCCGTCGATGATGACGTCGTGGTCCACGCCCCTCCTTGCTGATTCGCTGATGCTGCCACCCTCATGAGTCGGACGGGGTGGGGTCAAGGCACGTCGAGCACTCGTAACAGCGCCGTAAGCAGCCGGTATTCACTCGGTTCTGGTCAGGGGTGCTGGTCGAATACGTGCCGGCGCACCCAGGCGTGCAGCGCGATGGCTGAGGCGGCGCCGGCGTTGATCGACCGGGTCGAGCCGAACTGGGCGATGTGCAGCACCATCGTGCAGGCCTGCTGCATCTGCGCGGAGAGCCCGGGTCCTTCCTGGCCGAAGACGAGCACGCACTCTCTCGGCAGGTCGGTGGTCTCCAAGGCGACCGACCCGGGCAGGTTGTCGACCCCCACGAGCGGGATCGGCGAGTCCGGTGAGCTGTTGGACCAGGCGACCAGGTCGTCGACGGTCGGGTGATGATGCTCGTGCAAGTAGCGGTCGGTGACCATCGCCCCACGACGGTTCCACCGGCGTCTGCCGACGATGTGGAAGCCGGCAACATTCATCGCGTTGGCGGTGCGCACGACCGAGCCGATGTTGAAGTCGTGGGTCCAATTCTCGATCGCGATGTGGACCGGATGCCGGGTGCGGTCCAGGTCGGCGACGATCGCCTCGTGCCGCCAGTATCGATAGCGGTCGATGACGTTGCGCCGGTCGCCTTCGGCCAGCAGCACGGGATCCCAGTGGTCCCCCGTCAGGGGCGGCCCGGCATACGGCCCGACCCCGACGTGGGTGGATGGGTCGGTGGACGACGGCTCGGGGTGGGGGCTGTTCTGGGACACTCGGACACGGTAGCTAAACCCGGATCCACCGATGGGTGGGTCCGGGTTTAGCAGGTTCGGCCGCGAGTAGCGCCTGCGCAGGTGCCATTTCTGGCCGAACCTGCTACATGCGGGGTGAGCCGGTGCCTAGCCAACTGACTGCCGTCGCCGGTGACGCCACCACTCGATGACCATCGGCATCACCGAGATGAGCACAATGACCACGATGGCAGCTTCGATGTTCTTCTGCAGGAACGGGATCCCACCGAGGAAGTAGCCGAGCAGGGTGACCCCGGTTGCCCAGAGGACAGCTCCCACGAGCGACCAGGTGAAGAACCGTTTCCGGTCCATGGCGCCCACTCCGGCCACAACCGTGATGAACGTCCGAACGATCGGCACGAAGCGGCCGATGACCAGTGCCTTGTTGCCGTACTTCTCGAAGAACTCGTGGGTCTTGTCGAAGTACTCCTTCTTGGTGAAGCGGCCGTTGCGCCGGAAGATCGGCGGCCCGACGGCGCGGCCGATTTCGTAGCCGACGACGTTGCCGGCGAAGGCGAATGCGGAGAGCAGCAGACAGGCGATCCAGATGTTCATCTGAATGCCGGGCTCGCCTGCCTCGGCGCGGTTGATGAACATGCCGATCGAGAAGAGCAACGAGTCACCGGGCAGGATCGGAAAGAGCAGCCCGCACTCGATGAAGACGATGGCGCAGGAGGCCCAGAACATCTGATCGCCGAAACGATCGAGCAGCCAGGATGGGTCCATCCAGTCGGGACCGAGGGCGGGTGGCATCACGGCAAGCCAGGGTCGAGGCTACTGACCGGCGGGCGGGGCCGGCGGTTGGGGCCACGGTGAGTTCGCGGGAGCGTCCTGGATCGGCGGCGGCTGGGCCGCGGCCGGAGGCAGCTGCTGCTGCGCTGGGGCGCCCCCGCCCCCGGTGTCGAAGGAGACCTTCGGGGCCTGGCGCTCGGCCGGGCTGTCCAGCTCGAAGTATTCGGCCTTTTTCACCCCGGCGATGCCGGCAGCGAAGTTCGTCGGGATCGACTCGACCTTCGTGTTGAGCTCACGCACGTTGGCGTTGTAGTAGCGCCGGGCACTGGCGATCCGGTCTTCGGTCGCACCCAGCTCTTCCTGCAACGCCATGAAGTTCGCGTTGGCCTTGAGGTCGGGGTATGCCTCGGCGACCGCGTTGAGGCGAACCAAGGCCTGGGTCAGGGCTGCTTCCGACTTGGCAGTGGCCGCCGGGCTCTGCCCCGGCGCCATGGCGGCAGCCCGGGCCTGAGTGACCGCTTCCAGCGTGCCCCGCTCGTGGGTGGCATACCCCTTGACGGTCTCGACCAGATTGCCGATGAGGTCATGGCGCCGTTTGAGCTCGACGTCGATCTGAGCCCAGGCCTCTTCGACGAGGTTCCGGAGCTTGATCAACCCGTTGTAGGCGGTGAAGAACCAGATAGCTATCACAACGAGGATGCCGATGATGACGATGAGGGTCATGCGCTGTGTCTCCTAGTCGTAGCTGACCCGACGATCCTACGTGCAGACCGCTTCGTCACGCCCGAGAAACGGTCAGGTCGAGCGGCGTTTGGCGGCGGCCCGCCCCATCCCGGCTCGGATGAGACCGCGCGGCACGATCTTGAGGGTGGCGACGAGCGCCTTGTAGGGCGCACCGGGGACCGAGACGACACGCCCCTTGGCGATGTCGTCGAGACAGTCGCAGACCAGCTGGTCGGCGTCCAGCCACAGCCACCCCGGCAGCTGTGCGAGATCCATGCCGGCGCGCTGGTGGAACTCGGTGTGGGTGAAGCCGGGGCACAGGGCCAGTGCTTGCACACCGGTGTCGCGCAGCTCGGTGGCCAGTGATTCGGTGAAGACGGCCACCCAGGCTTTGGCGGCCGAGTAGGTGCCCATGGCCACGAAGGAGGCGACCGAGGAGACGTTGACGATCGCGCCGTGACCCCGCTCCACCATCGCCGGAGCGGCGGCATGCGTGAGCACCAGCACGGCTCGGCAGAGCACGTCGAACATCTGCTCTTCGGCCGTGAGGTCGTTATCCAAGAACCGCTCGCGCAACCCGAAACCAGCGTTGTTGACCAGCAGATCGACGGGCCGATCGCGATCAGCGAGCCGCCCGGCCACGATGTCGAGCTGGGCGCGGTCGGTCAGATCGGCCGGAAGGGTCTCGACGTGCACCCCGAAAGTCCGCGCGACGTCGTCGCGCACCTGCGCCAAGCGGGCCCGGTCTCGGGCCACGACCACGACATCGTGCCCGCGTTCGGCCAGCTGCCGGACGAAGGCCAAGCCGATCCCGGCTGTCGCGCCGGTCACCAGGGCAGTGCTCACCCGTTCAGGATAGAAGTTCACGCCGGCACTCGCGGGCTGGGGCGGGTCACCTCGGCCACTCGCGGCGCGGCGGCATACAGTCCTGGTGTGCGTATCGCCACCTGGAACGTCAACTCGATCCGTGCCCGGATCGACCGGCTGGAAGCCTGGCTGGCCCGCTCCGACATCGACGTGCTCGCCGTTCAGGAGACCAAGACCAAGACCGAGCAGTTCCCCCGGGACCGGCTCGAGGCGTTGGGTTACGAGGTTGCCGAGCACGGTGTCAACCAGTGGAACGGGGTCGCCATCCTGTCTCGGGTGGGGCTGGCCGAGGTCGCGACGGGATTCCCCGGTATGCCGTGCTGGGGCGACCCGCCGGTCGCGGAGGCTCGGGCGCTGGGTGCCACGTGTGGCGGGCTGCGGATCTGGTCGCTCTACGTGCCCAACGGCCGGCATCTGGCCGACCCGCACATGGACTACAAGATCGCGTGGTTGGGCGCGTTGCGGGAGGCTGCGGCGGGCTGGCTGGCGGTTGAACCCGGCGCCCCCGTGGCGCTGATGGGCGACTGGAACATCGCTCCGGCCGACGAGGACGTCTGGAGCATGGAGTTCTACGCGGACAAGTCCCACGTGTCCGAGCGGGAGCGTGCTGCGTTCCGCGCGGTGGTCGATGTGGGGTATGCCGATGTGGTCCGCCCGCACGCACCGGGCCCGGGGGTCTACACCTATTGGGACTATCAGCAGTTGCGCTTCCCGAAGAAGCAAGGGATGCGGATCGACTTCGTGCTCGGGTCACCCGCGTTCACGAGCCGGGTCCAGAGCGCGCATATCGATCGGGAAGAACGCAAAGGCAAGGGAGCCAGCGATCACGCTCCCGTGGTTGTCACCCTGGCTGACTGACCTGACGTGCCGGCTGGCGGGCATCGAGCCGGGTCGCCAGCGCGGCCCCGGCCAGCGCGGCGACGGCAGCTCCGGCGAAAACCGACTGGACCTGCACCACCGCCGCCGCCAGCAGCGCCTGCCCGTCAGTGGGATCGGCCAGCGTCGCAGTCTCCAGGTAGTAGCGGTGCAGCCCGATCGCCGTGAGCAGCGCCAGTCCGACGACCATCCCGACCATCCGGGCGACGACGACGACCGAGCTGGCCGAGCCGTGCGCCTCGGTCGGCACCGCCGCGAGCGCCGCGGCGTTGACCGGTGCGAGCGTGAGGCCGAGCGCGAGGCCGACGAGGGCTAGCAGCACGGTCGACGCGGGCTCGGCGAGCACGCCGACGCTCCAGCGGGTCATCCCGAACAGCCCGATCGCGGCGACCACGAGTCCACCGCTGGTCACCAGGGCCGCTCCGGCGCGCCGCACGAGCATCCCACCGAGCACGGCCCCGACCGGCACGAAGACGAGGAACCGCAGCAGCACGAACGCCGCCCCTGTCTGGCTGTCGGTGTGGCTGAGCCGGGCGAAGATCGGCACGTCGACGACCACGGCGACCAGCGCCGCCCCGACCGCCACACTCACGAAGGCAGCTTGCCGGGTCGGTCCGCGCAGCACCTGGGCGGGCACGAGCGGGAACTCGGCGACCCGGATCCGCCACGCCGCGAGCATCGCCGCCACTGCTCCGACCGGCAGCAGGACCAGCCCGAGTGGTCCGACGACTTCGCGCTCCGGGTCCGAGCTGGCGAAGGTGAGGATGAGCGTGCCCAACGCCACGGCGACCAACCCGGCCCCCGGCAGGTCGCACCGCGCGAGCACCCGACGACCCTGCCACAGCAGGTATGCCGTGAGCCCACCGCCGAGCGCGAGTCCGGCCAAGCCGATGGGGGTGGCCAACCGGGCGGTCATCCCGCCGACCGGCACGAAACCAAGACCCCAGGTGAGGTGGGTGGTCAGGGCGCGGGGGGCCAGCAGGGCCAAGCCGGTCAGGGTCGCTGCCAGCACACCCCCGGCCCAGAGCACCGTCGTGCCGCGCCGCCACACCGGGCGCGATCCGGGCAGCAGCCGGAGCACGGCATACAGCACGGTGGCGACGAGCGCCCCGAGCCAGAAGATCCCCCGCCAGTCGGTGATCGCCAGCACGGCCGCCCCGGCGACCGGGCCGAGCACCGCGCCGAGCTCCTGAACTGCTCCGACGACTCCGAGTGGGAGTCCGCGGCGCTCCGGCGGCCACAGGTCGGCGACCAAGGCCAGGGTGGCCGGCACGAGCCCACCACCGCCGACCCCTTGCAGGAAACGACCGGCGACGAGCACCCCGAGCTCGACCGCGACTGCGGTGAGCAGCGAACCGGCGACGAAGATGATCAGGCAGCCCAGCAGCACCGGGCGCCGGTCGACGAGGTCGGAGAGGCGCCCGATCAGCGGGAGCACGGCGACATAACCGAGCAGGAAACCCGAGATGATCGGGGTGGCCTGCTGTAGTGCCTCAATGCCCAGCCCGACCCCGGCCATCATGTCGGTGAGTGCGAGGACGACGACGTAGGTGTCGGCTGCAGTCAGCAGCACGCCGGTAGCCGCGACGGCAAGCAGCAGTCGGGCCGCGCCGCGCCGTCTCGTCGCCACCGGTCAGGGTTTGGTGATCTCGACCGGTTCGCCGTAGCGATCGAGGGTGAGCAGGTAGGTCGAGGGTGTGGTGTCGAAGAACGGCCCGGTCAGCTCGACGGTCCGCAACTGCCCGGCGTCCTCGCCTTCGGTGAGCAGCCCGAAGGTCGCGTCGTAGGTGCCGGGCGCGCCGGTGCCGAGCAGGTCGGTCACGAGCCGACCGTCCAGAGTGCCGGAGATCGGGAGCAGCACATCCGCGCCGTCCCGGATGGGGTCGTGTGCCACCGGGTTGTCCGTTTCGGTGAGCAGCGACGTGAGGCCGGTGTCGGGGTCGAACAGAGTGGCCGGATCGGGGGCGCCGAGCGTGGCCGGGTCGACCTGCGCGAAGACCGAGACGAAGGGCAGCTTGGCGTAGACGGTCCCGTCGACCGCGACCACCTCGCTACTGGCGGCAACTCCGTTGACCTTGACCTGGAAGGTGCCTTTGAAGGCGGGCGGGTGTGCGCCCCAACCTTCGGCGGAGACCACCCCGGAGACATCCTCGGGCAGGCTCTCGGAGGTCAGCGTCAGGTGCATCGAGGACGCCTCGTCGACGTGCTCTTTGGCGGCGGCCAACCGCTCGCCAGCGGTCGGCTCGTTCGGTTGCGGCGCCGGAGAATCCGAGCTGCACCCAACGGCCAGTGCCAACACCATGACAACTGCCGCTCGCCGCCAGCCGGACCAGCGCATCGCGAGGAGCACTCCGCTCGTCACGTCTCGCACATGATCACCCCAGTCACATGATCACCCCAGTGCTCGCAGTCGTATGGAAACGTCGGTGTCGGCTCCATGATGGACGGGGTCTATGTCCTTGCCAAGAGCTGGGTGAACGCCCCGTGATGCTGCGTCAGGGATGCCGGGGTCCCAGATTCCATGACTCGGCCGTTGTCGAGCACGATGACGTGGGCGGTGTCGGGGATCAGATCAACCCGGTGGGTGATTTCGATGATCGTGCGTCCGGGTTGCGCGGTCAGCAGATCGTGTAGCCGGGCGCGCACCTGGCCCGCGGTGGTGGCATCCAGCTGGCTCAATGCCTCGTCGAGGATCAGGATGCGGGGGTTGCCGACCAGTGCCCTGGCCAACGCGAGCCGCTGCAGCTGGCCGCCCGAAACGTTGCCGCCGGCCGCCTGGAGTTGGGTCTGAGTGCCGTCGGGCAGTGAGTTGATCCAACCGGTCAGGCCGGCGACGCTCAGCGCAGCTGCGACATCCTCGGCCGAGGCATCCGGCCGGGCCAGTCGCAGGTTTTCGTCGATGGTTCGGGTCAAGAAGACCGGCCGTTGGGGCACGACGGTGACCTGGCTGCGCAGCTCGTCCAGGCTCACGTCGGTGATCGGCTGATCGCCGATCCGAATAGCTCCCGACTGGGGGTCCCAGCCGCGCAGCATCAGGGCCCCGAGCGTGGACTTGCCGCTGCCCGAGACGCCGACGAGATAGCTCCAGGAGCCTTCTGCCACGGTGAACGACACGTCATTGATCACGTGTGCCTCGGGGCGGGAGGGGTAAGCGAAGATCACGTCGTCGAAGATCACATCGCCTACCGCCAACTGGCCGGCAGCGTCCGGATTCGGCGTCACTTCAGGCTCTGCGTCGACCACGCTGCGCAGCCGAGCCGTCGCCGCGAAGGCGGTGTCGAGGCTGGTCATGAAGTCGTCGATGCCGCTGGCCGGCCCCCATAAAGCGACGGCCACTGCCAGGGTCACGATCAGGTCGAGCAGCGGCCTATCCGGCTGCGCCACGATCAGCACCATGAGAAGACTCATCAGCTGCGTCAGGACAATCAGCGCGGCCCGAATGCCCTGGAACGTGCCCACCCGGCAGCGATGCGCCGTCAGCACCCGATCGACGTCCCGTAACTGGGCGACGCGCTGGCTGCCGACCTCGAAAGCGAGCACCTCGCGAATGCCTTGGATGTCGTCACCCACGTGCTCCGCGATCTCAGCGCGGTGTTGCATGACTGAATTGGTGGCAACCCACGTGAACCGGCTGAAACCCCACGGCAAAATGAAGGCCGCCAATACGATGAAGCCCGGCAACACCAAAGCCAACGCCGGGTCATGAGCTACACCTAGCCATACGACCGCGACGATTGGCACCACGATCGCACTCACGACGGGCGGGAAGGTGTGTGCGAAGAACACCTCGATCTGATCGATGTCCCGAGTGGCCATGGCTGTGAGCGACGAGCCTGCCTTGCCCGTCACGGCCGCTGGGGTTTGCGGGATCAGTCGCGCAAAGAACAGCTCACGCAACCGCTGCAGGCTCGTGAAAGCGACCCAGTGCCCGGCGTAGTGCTCCAGATACCGCAGCCCCGCTTTTGCCAGGCTCAAACCGACCAGCGCCCACACCAGCGAGGACACCGACACCGGCTGATCGGTGAAAGCGTCATAGATCGCTTTCACGGCAACGACGAAGATCGCCACGCCGAGCAGCTGGCCGATAATCCTCGCGACGATCGACACCGAGATCGGGGCCAGGAACTCTCTAGTGTGCTTGAGCAGCCAGGAGGCCAGTTCACGGCGACTGTATGCCGTTGACGATGCACTCATGCGGACACCCCCAACAACTCGGCCAGATCCAGCACCCGGTCGGCCCGCAGCAGTGCTCCGGGCCGGTGGGCGATCATCAGCACCGTCCGGTTGCGGGCGAGGCGCGCCAGAGCCGCGATAATGTGCGCCTCGCTCGCCAGATCGACCTGAGACGTCGGCTCGTCCAGGACAACGATGTCGCTGTCCCGTAGTGCCGCCCGGGCGATGGCCAGGCGCTGTGCCTGACCACCTGAGATCAGCAGGCCGCGCTCGCCGACCGGGGTGTCGAGCTGTGCCGGCATCGCCTTGATGTCGTCGGTCAGCCCGGCAAGGTGCAGGGCGCTCCACAGGTCTTCGTCGGTGGCTTCCGGGTTGGCCAGGAGCAAGTTGTCGCGGATGCTGCCCATGAACAGGAACGCCTTTTGCTCCACCACCGCGATCCGGCGGCGCACATCAGCTGGGTCGGCGGTCGAGACGTCCAGTCCAGCAACCGCGACCCGTCCCTGTCGCGGCCGCAAGTGGGCTTGGACGAGGGCACTCACCGTCGATTTGCCGATGCCGCTGGCACCCACGAGCGCCACGTGCTCGCCCGGTTCCAGACGGAACGACAGATCGCGGAGCACGTCCGGGCCGTCCGGCCATCCGGCCGACACACCCTCGAACACGATTGCCGCGTCCGACACGGGCGCGGCGTCAGCATGGGTGGCGTCGAGGTCTTCCCGGATCGTTGCGGCCTGGTCAAGGTAGGTGTTGATCTCGTGTTGGGCGGCGCGCCCACCGATGCCGATATAGAAGAACTGGCCCATGACGTTCACCGGCCCGGTGACCAATGTGGAAATCAAGACGAGGGCGATGGCGGAGCCCAGGCTGAGGGTGTCGTCGGCCACCCGGCTCACTGTGAGGGCAACGGTGGAAACCACGATGGCTAGGGTGAATGCGGCATCAACGACGAAGATGAGTAGCTGGTTGACCGCCAGCACCCCCATGATGTTTCGACGGTGTTTCTCGCCCTGTTTTGCCAGCCGGTCGGCCGCGTCATCGGCCGCACGCGCGTATGCCAGGGTGTCGAGTGCGCGAATAGACTCGAGGAACTTCTCGGTCAGGGCTTTCTGCGATTCGCGATACTGGTTTCCGACCGGTTTAACCAGTGATTGAAATCCGCCGATCAGGAGTGGCACAACGAGCAGCAATACGGTCAACCAGCCCGCAATGGCCGGATCGATGAAGATCGCGGCGGCCGCAAGCACGATCAGCGGGGTAGACATGGCTCCGATGATCGGGCCGACGAAGCCGGCCCGATAGTGGGCGGTCTTCTCCACCGCCTCGGTCGCGAGGTCGAGTGCCGCGCCGTGCTGCCCCGACGTCCGCACGACGCCCCGATCGAACACCGCTCCGATCACGCCGGCGCGCATGTGAGACTCGGCCACCGCTGCCGCCCAGTGCGCGAGCCACGAGTTGGCCAGCCCGCACCCCGCCGCGACGATTGCCGCCACAGCCAACCACACGAGTGTGTTGACGGGAATCGATTGGGTCCTGGAGTACGCGTCAATGGCCGCACCTACTGCTGCGAATGCGGCGAAAAATGCCAGCGCCCCCGCCCAGGCGAGCACGACAGACAAGGCCGTCCGCCATCGAGGTGTCGCTTCCTGCACCCTACTCAAGTAACTCAACGAATCCCTAACTCTCATAGGAAAGCACTGAACCGCCATAGCCGTTCGCGACTCACCCGCTTTGCGATTCGCCCTACTCGGTCATCGGGGGCTCAAGGCCCAAGTGGCTGTCGGCCCGCCTGCGGCGAGACTCCGTGATGCACTCGATCGAGCATTCATGGTCGACGTTCCCCAGGGCTGAGACACCGCGCGCCAGCGGTGCTCCGCACTCCACCGCAGACTCACGACGCTCACCCCGATAGGCACCTACGCAGGACGATTCCATGGAACCCAACTCACCTCGCTGGCAACTGTCCCGAGCGTAGTGCGTCACGAGGAGCACGGGCAGCTCGGGCATCGTCAGTCTCCTGGCCTGACTCCGACGGTCACCCAGCACCTCAACCTACGCCGCAACCACCCCAAGATCGCCCCATCCCACCCGCACCCTCCCCGCCGAGTGCTGCGCGGCATACAGTGTCCTGTTAACGCCCTCTTGACGTGCAGCCGCACGGTCAGGCCCTGACAGGACCATGAGCCGGTGGAAAGGTGAACCTGTGAGCAAAGCAAGCGCCAAAGAGACGACGTCCGCACCGGCCCCCGAGAGCCCCGAGCAGATCCGCAATGTCGTGCTCGTCGGCCCTGGTGGCGCCGGGAAGTCGACTCTCTTCGAGCACCTCATCTCGGCCCGGGTCCCGAACCGGCGGCCCCGTGAGGGCGACCACGAACGATCGGTGAGTGTCGATGTGGCGGCCGTCGAGAGCAACGGTTGCACGGTCAACATCATCGACGCCCCGGGGTATCCCGACTTCGTCGGCGAGCTGCGGGCCGGGCTGCGGGCAGCCGATGCGGCGATCTTCGTCATCTCAGGCGCCGACGACATCGACGGTGCGACCGCGCTGCTGTGGCAGGAATGCGAAGCCGTCGGTATGCCGCGGGCCATCGCCGTGAGCAAGCTCGACATGCCGCGCTCGGACTATGCCGAGACGATCGCCACCTGCCGCCGGGTCTTCGGCGACACCCAACCGGTCTACCTGCCGGTGCATGCCCACGACAAGCAGGTCGTCGGTGCGATCGCACTGCTGAGTCAGTACGTAGCCGACGGCAAGGGTGAGCGGCGCAAACCGAATCCCGATGAGGCGGCGCTGATCGAGGAACACCGGTCGGCACTCATCGAGGCGATCATCGAGGAGAGCGAAGACGACTCGCTGCTCGAGCGGTATCTCGGTGGTGAGGAGCTCGACCTCGAGCAGCTGATCACGGACACGAAGACGGCGATCGGCAAGGGCGCCTTCTTCCCCGTGGTGCCGATCTCGCCTGGCACCGGGGTCGGCGTGGAGGAGCTCTACGAGCTGATCGAGAGTGCCTTCCCGGCACCGGTCAACCGTCCAGCGCCGAAGGTCACCACACCTGATGGTGAGCCGATGGAGATCTCCTGCGACCCGGACGGCCCGATGGTGGCCGAGGTGATCCGCACCAGCAGCGACAACTACGTCGGCCGGCTTTCGCTCGTGCGGGTCTTCTCCGGGACGCTGCGTGCCGATGAGGTCGCGCACGTGTCCGGGCACTTGGAGTCATTCCTCGGTCACCCGGTGGAAGGCCACCCGGAGCACGACGAGGACGAGCGGGTCGGTGCACTGTCGTCGCCGCTGCTCGACGCGATGCGCCCCAAGGAGGTCGCCATCGCCGGCGACATCGCACTCGTGGCCAAGCTGTCCAAGGCCGAAACCTCGGACACGCTGTCCGGCAAGGACACTCCCGCCCTCGTCGAGCCGTGGGTGCTGCCGGAGCCGCTGCTACCAGTGGCGATCCACGCCAAGAGCAAGGCCGACGAAGACAAGCTCGCGACCGCTTTGCAGCGCCTCGTCGCCGAAGACGTGACGATGCGGATGGAGCACAACGCCGAGACGAAGCAGGTCGTGCTGTGGTCGATGGGGCAGGCGCACATCGAGGAGCTGACCAACCGACTGTCCGAGCGGTACGGCGTCAAGGTCGAGGCCGAGCCGTTCCGCACCGCCTTGCGCGAGACGTTCGTCAAGAAGGTCACCGTCAAGGGACGGCACGTCAAGCAGTCGGGTGGGCACGGGCAGTATGCCGTGTGCGACCTCGAGATCGAGCCGCTCCCCCGCGGTGAGGGTTTCGAATTCGTCGACAAGGTCGTCGGTGGTGCGGTGCCGCGCAACTTCATCCCGTCCGTGGAGAAGGGCGCCCGGGCACAGCTGGAGAAGGGTGTGCTCGCGGGCTATCCGATGGTCGACGTGCGGGTCACGCTCTTCGACGGCAAGGCGCACTCGGTCGACTCCTCGGACATGGCCTTCCAGACCGCTGCGGCGATGGCCTTGAAGGAAGCCGCCAGCGAAGCGACGGTGGCGTTGCTGGAGCCGATCGACTCCGTCGACATCACGGTCAGCGACGACTACGTCGGCGCGGTAATGCAAGACCTGCGTTCGCGCCGCGGCCAAGTGCTCGGCACCGAGCCGTCAGCCCAGGCCGGCTGGACGATCGTGCACGCCGAGGTCCCGCAGACCGAGCTGTCGCGGTATCCGATCGATCTGCGGTCGGTCTCGCACGGCACCGGGTCGTTCACCCGTCAGCAGCTGCGCTACGACTACATGCCCGCCGACAAGGCCAAGGAATACGCCAAAGCCCCCTGACCGATACGAAAGGAACGCTGAGCTAGACGAACGCCGCGACGAGCTGAGCGCTAGCCTCGTGCCGCTGACGGCAGCATCGTCAGCGCGAGCACGCCAATGCCGCTGAGTTCGGCGATGACGACGGCGGGAACGCTCAGCGACGGCAGGCAGGCGACGACCAGTCCGACCAGTCCGACCACCGCCAGCACGACTGCTGCCTGCAGCAGCCGGCTGGCCCGAACGACGACGACGAGTGCGCGCTCAGCAGAGGAGCCTTGGAGCTGCACGCGCCTGCACACGAGCACGGTGTAGCCGATCGCTGCGACGGCAGAGACGACGCTCACTGGCACCGCGAGACCCAGCAAGGGTACGAACGCCGCCAGGGTGATCACCCACCCCAGGCGCATCAGTGCGTTGGTCACGGCGGCCTGGATGTTCGAGCGGATGGCGGGACCCGCTCCAGAAGGGTCCGTCTGCATCCCCCACCCGAGGGTGCCCAGACCAGCTGCCGGGTCGGCGCGCGCCATCTGCACGAGAGCCAGGTCGTTCATCAGGGCGGCGTTGTCCGGGTCGAGTTGCAGGGCGTGCCCGAGCGCGGACTCCGCGATCGCCAGGTGCTCCTCGGAGCGGAACCGACGGCCTTCATCCATGGCGAGCCCGGCGATCTGAGCGTGTGTCTGCCATTCGTCGGGGGCCAACCGAACTGCCTGGCGACCCGCCGCCCAAGCCAAGTCCTGAGCGTCAGGCAGCTCGGCGAGTCGCTGTGAGTAGCTCAGGTGATTGCGCCAGTCCTCGGGCCCGAAGCAGACCGCTTGGTATGCCGCATGCGCCGCCTCTGGGTAGCGTCTCTGCCGGCCGAGCGCCTCGGCCAGAACCCGGAGGGGCACGTCGTTGCCCGGCGCGAGCGAGGCAGCCCGGCGCGCGAAGTCGATGGCGTCTGAGTCTCTCTCCTGTGCCAACGCCACGGCCGCCGCGAGCACGACGACATCGGGGTCATCGGGCCTGGCTGCGAGCAACCGGGCGCACTCCTGGGCGGCCAGCTCGTCGCGGCCGAGACTGAGCAGGTGCCTGACCCGGTCCGCATCCACGGCTCACGCCCCGGCCCGACGACCACGCGGCCCGGTCACAGCTGCCGGGTCCGCTTCATGTAGTCGCGCAAGTCGTTGTAGGTGCCGTCCGAGTTTGCGAATTGCACGACGTTGCGGGCGGATTCGAACCAAGGCCCGGTCGAAGGGCGCACCTCACTCAGGGCAGCCAACAGGTCCGGCATACCGATCATCCGGACCGTCCCACTCCGGATGCCGTCCATCATGGCCTTCTCGGCCGCGCTTTCGCAGACGTGCTCGATGTCGGCGCCGGAGAATCCCTCCGTAGAGCCGGCAAGACGACCCACGTCGATCGCCTCGATCGGCCGGTCCTTGAGGTGATAACGGAAGATCGCCTCCCGGGCCGGCGCGTCCGGTGGCAGCACGAGCAGCGTCCGGTCGAACCGGCCTGGACGGCGTAGGGCCGGATCGACGTCCCATGGCTGATTGGTCGCCCCGACGACATAGACACCCTCGTTGCTGTCCGAGACCCCGTCGAGCTCCGAGAGCAGCTGGTTGACCACGTTTCGTGTGCCCGCATTCCGGGTCATGCTGCGCTTCTGCCCGATCGCATCCACCTCGTCGAGGAAGACCACCACCGGGGCACTGCGACGCGCCATGTTGAACAAGTCGTGCAGGTTGCGCTCGGACTGACCGATGTACATGTCGAGCACATCCGCCAGGCCCACGTTGATGAAGTGCGCGCCCAGCTCTCCCGCGATCGCCCGTCCGATGAAAGTCTTGCCGCAACCGGGCGGCCCATAGAGCAGGATGCCGCCGCGCAGGCTCTTGCCGTAGAGCCTGCGCAGCTCGGGATTCTGCGTCGGCGCCAGGAAACCCGACACCAAACGCTCCTTGACGTGCTGCATACCCCCGACGTCGGCTAGGCGTACCGCGGGCCGCTCGACATCCCAGGCGTCCACGACTGGCCCCGGCTCGGTCGACCCGTCCACGAACATCGGTTGTGGCGAGGAGTCCGACAGTTCGGACTCGGCTGCCCGCCAATCGAAACCGCCGGGATCTGGCGCGGCTGGGGCGGGCGGCGCGGCCGGCTCAGCCGGAGCGGGCGGCTCAGCCGGAGCGGGCGGCTCAGCCGGGGCGGGCGGCATACCGAGCGCTCGGGACATGAGCGCACGCCCGCTGGAGTTCTCCGGCTCATGCTGCAGCGCGATCGCACAATGCTGGACGGCGAGGTCGGCTCGCCCCTCAGTGAGCAGCAGCTCGGCCAGGTGCAGCCGCAGCGCAACATCGGCGGGGTTGGCCTCGACCGCGCGGGAAAGCGACTCGAGAAGCGGATTCGTCACTCCGTAAGAGTACGCGCGCCCGACACAGCGCCGATGATGCGCATGCTACTTGCGTGCGAGGATGCGCAGCCAGCTGATGGCCGCGCCGATCCACAGAGTGTGCAGGCCGACCAACCCGGCAACGGCGATACCGAGCGGCGGCAACAGACACGCTGCCAGCAAGGCCAGCCACTGGATGAGCATGAAAGCTCCCCAGAGAGCCCCAAGCCGATCCCGGCGCACAAAGCCACGCAGGAAGCTCCGCAGCAGGTCCGCCGAGACCCGCCGGAGCACTAGGCGCACCAACAGATACATCGCACCGAGGACCACACCCGCCGCGGTCACGCTGACGCCCAGCCGAAGCGGCAATGCCACCGGTTCTTCGCCACCGATCATCATGCCGGCGAGACCGGTCAGCCCAAGGGCCACACACAGCCCGAGCATGCCGCGGTGGGCCCACAGGATCACATTCCCCAGGACCACGTCCATATTGGCGTGCACGGCGCGCTCGCGTGGGTCGCTTCGCACTGCATCGACGAGGTGGCTCGCCGCCGTGAGTTGCTTGCCGCGGCCGATGCTGATCCGGGCCAGTTCGTTGTGTGCATACGTGCTGTCCGGTTCGATCTCCAAGGCCAGACGCACGTGATGCTCAGCCTCCGCGCTCCGTCGGTCGGCCTTCGCGCCTTCGGGAAACAGCGCCTCGGCGAGCGCCAGGTGGGTCCGGGCCAGGTCGGGTGCGAGCTCGACCGCCTGCCTGGCCTCGTGGATAGCCGCCTCGCGATCCCCGACGACCAGCAGTGTCGCGGACAACTGGCACCGGATCGTGGGGTCCAAGGGCTCGATCCGCGCCGCTTCGCTCGCGCACCACACGGCCCACTCCGGCTGTGCCGTGCGGACATACGCCTTGGAGAGCAGCCACAGCAGTTCCGGCTCGTGGGGGTTGGCGGCCAACGCCGCGCGGAGCACTTCGACACCCTCGCCCGGTCGATCCGTATTGAGCAACGCGAGAGCGGCCGCGACCGCAGCATTCACATGCGCCGGGTCTGCGGCGAGAACGGGCATCACAAGCTCGAGAGCTTGCTCGTGTCGCCCCAGGTCGTTCAGCTGGTCGGCGCGCCGGACCACGCTCGCCGGGTCCCGCGTGTCTGCTCCTGGATTCACCAGCGAATCGTATGCCGCGTGGCAGCTGTGCGGCCCAGGGGCTGAGGCTCCGCCGGATCGGCCGGCGGTGAACCGCCTGTATTCCTAGGCCGTGCAGCGCTACGGCGTAGCCGATCCGGTCGGGCCCCCACGACGTCGGGCACGCACTCGCGCAGCCCTGCCCCGCAAGACACCGGCATACGTGAGGGCTGCGAGCAGACTCGCACAGCCGCCGGTCACGAGAGTCGCCCGCATTCCCGCGACGATGGCGGTGGAAACGGAGGGCAAGGCCGACGACGCCCCACCAATCGGGTCGGCGGACCACGCCTGAGTCGCCGCGTCTACGATCGCCGTCGCGGTCACGGAATCGGTGGCCACTGCGGCGGCCGCACCGGAGAGGGCTGACAAATACACGAGTCCGAGGACAGCCACGCCCATGACGACACCCAGCTGACGACTCGAAGTGGAGACCGCCGACGCCATGCCGAGCTGAGCAGCCGGGACCTCAGACACTGCGAAGCGGTTGATGGCGGTGGCGCCGACCCCGAGGGCGGTGCCCGCGAGGATCAGCCCAGGGATGAAAACCTTGAGGTCGAGCAAGTGGCCCAGCCGTGAGAGTAGTAGTAGCCCGATTCCGGCTAGAACGAGACTGTGCACGAGGAGCCAGGGACCGAATCTCCCGATCAACGGGCCGGTCACGGCTGCACTGAGGAAGGCACAGCAGGAGAACGGCAGGAAGTACAGGCCAACGGTCAACGGACTCATTCCGAGCACGTTCTGTGCATACAGCGTCAAGAAGGGAGTCGCCGCCACCACCGACGCCTGAAGGATGAACCCCGTGGCTGAGCTGAAGGTGAAGTCACGGTGCCGGAACATGGACGGATCGACGAGCGGATGGCTGGCCCGCAACTGGCGGACCACCCAGCCCCCGAGGCCGATGACGCCAACACCTAGGCAGGTCTGCGCGAAGCCGGACCAATTCAGCCGGGGCCCTTCGATGCACCCCATGACGAGCAGGAACACGGCGCCGGTGCCGAGGGCCAGGTCGAGGACTGGGATGACCTGATCGGGACTGGGCGGATGACGGATCAGCCGCGATGACATCGTGAGGACCGCGAGCCCGATAGGGATGTTCACGGCGAAGATCGCGCGCCAGCCCAGGCTCTGGGTGAGGATGCCGCCGACGACGGGACCGATCGCCACGGCGGCACCGGACACCGCGGCATACGTGCCGACCGCGACATCGCGACGTCGTCCGGGAGGGTAGGCATCCGCGATCAAGGGCACCGCGATCCCGAACAACACGGCCCCACCGACCCCCTGCAGGGCGCGTGTGAGATTCAGGCTCAAGGCATTGGGCGCCGCACTCGCGGCAGCTGAGGACATCGTGAAGACCGCCACGCCGATCCGGAACAGCCGAGCGCGCCCGAATCTGTCCCCGAACGCAGCAGCGCCGAGGAGCAGGGAGGCCAACGGGAGGGTGTAGGCGTCGAACACCCACTGCATGCTGGCCACGTCGGTCCGCAAGTCGCCCATGATGGATGGGACGGCAACCGTGACGACCGTCGTGTCGAGCACCAGCATGAACACGACCATGCTGACCTGCACGAGGGTGGCTCGGCGAGCCGCCGCCAACGCCCCGCCAGCCATCTGCCACCTCCTCGACGAGCCGATCAGGGTCAGCTGAGCGTCGGCGAGTGGACGATGGGTCCTGCTTCTACGACGAAACCAGCACCGACCGGCAGCCGTTTCGATACCGAGCGGTATCCATCTCGATACCAGCTAGTATTTACGTGCCATCCGAAAGTGTCAAGCGAAGGTGTCAAGTCGCGAGCGGGAGGTCACTGACCGTGACACTGAAACGCAGCCGAGCCACCACGTCTCGGTCACGGCCGACCAACGAGGCAGTCGTCCAACGCTTGCTCGACGCAGCGTTGACCGTCTTCGTCAGAGACGGCTTCGCTCGCGCATCACTGGATTCCATTGCTGCCGAGGCAGGGCTGACCAAGGGCGCCATCTTCTCGAACTTTCGCGGCAAGGACGACCTGTTCCTCACGCTGCTCTCGCTGCGCTTCGAGCAACGCATGGATGCGATCAGAGCCTGGCGGGAACAGATCGGCCAATCCGAGGTGTCCACCGTCGAGGGCACCGTCGAGGCATACGTGGCCATGCTCGCCGCCGATCCTCAATGGCAGTTCCTCTTCCTCGAGTTCTGGTCCCGAGCGGTGCGCGACCCGCAGATGGGCCAGCGATATCGCGCTCAACGGGCCCAACTGCGAGTGTTCCTGGCCGACTTCCTCGAGCAAGAGGCGACACGGCTGGGGGTCAAATCCCGACTGAGCCCGGACGAGGCTGCCACGCTGCTCCTTGCACTCACGAACGGGTTGTTCATTGAGCAGGCCGCCGACCCGGAGGTCGTCGCACGCGATCTATTCGGCAAGGTCCTGGCTGCCGTCTTCCTCCCCTCGCCGGGCGACGAGACGAACTAGCCACCGGAGACACTTGCCGACCAGCCGACTGCCCTACTGCCGTAGGACCAGCCCTTCTTGCTCCCCATCGCGGTCGACAACCACCGCGGCGCCGTCGCGGGTCTCACCGGCCAGCAGAGCCCGGGCTAGCCGGTCACCGATCTCGCGTTGCACGAGCCGACGCAGTGGCCGAGCGCCGTATGCCGGGTCGTAGCCGGCGTGTGCGAGCCAGTCCTTCGCCGCTTCGGTGACCTCCAGCGTGATCCGGCGGTCGGCGAGCCGGGCCGAGATCTCGCGCACCTGCAGCTCGACGATTCGAGCGAGCTCTTCGGTGCTCAGCGGGTCGAAGAGCACGATCTCGTCGAGCCGGTTGAGGAACTCGGGTTTGAAGGTGGAGCGCACCATGCCCAGGACTGCGTCCTTCTTGGCGTCGTCGGTCATGGAGCTGTCGACGAGGAAGGCCGAGCCGATGTTGCTGGTCATGACGAGGATGACGTTGCGGAAGTCGACCGTGCGGCCCTGCCCGTCGGTGAGGCGGCCGTCGTCGAGCACCTGCAACAGGATGTCGAAGGTCTCCGGGTGTGCCTTCTCGACCTCGTCGAGCAGCACGACCGAATACGGCCGCCGCCGGACGGCTTCGGTGAGCTGGCCGCCCTCCTCGTAGCCGATGTAACCGGGGGGCGCGCCGATGAGCCGGGCCACGGCATGGCGCTCGCTGTATTCGGACATGTCGATGCGGACCATCGCCCGCTCGTCGTCGAAGAGGAAGTCGGCCAGTGACTTGGCCAACTCGGTCTTGCCGACACCGGTCGGGCCGAGGAAGAGGAACGAGCCGGTGGGCCGGTCGGGGTCGGACAAGCCGGCTCGCGAACGGCGCACGGCATCCGAGACGGCCCGCACCGCACCAGCCTGGCCGATCAGCCGGGCACCGATGAGCTGCTCCATGTGCAGCAGCTTCTCGGTCTCGCCCTGCAGCATGCGCCCGGCCGGGATGCCGGTCCACGCCGAGATCACTTCGGCGATGTCGTCCGCACCGACCCGGTCCTTGACCATGACGTCGCTGGGGCCGGCGCTGCCAGCCGAGTCGTCACGAAGCTGCGCTTCGGCAGCGGTGGCCTCGGCCAAGTCTCTTTCGAGCGTGGGGATCTCGCCGTAGAGCAACCGGGCGGCGCCTTCGTAGTCGGCTTCGCGTTGCAGCCGCTCGGCCTGGGTGCGGAGGTCGTCGAGGCGCGCTTTGAGGTCACCGACCCGGTTGAGGCCGGACTTCTCAGCCGCCCAGCGGGCATTGAGCGCCGCGAGCTGCTCGGCCTTGTCGGCCAAGTCGGCGCGGAGCTTCTCCAGTCGCTCCCGCGAGGCGTCGTCGGTCTCCTTGGCCAGGTGCAGTTCTTCCATCCGCATCCGGTCCACCGTGCGTTGGAGCTGGTCGATCTCGACCGGTGACGAGTCGATCTCCATCCGCAGCCGCGATGCTGCCTCGTCGACGAGGTCGATCGCTTTGTCGGGCAATTGCCGGCCGGTGATGTAGCGGTCCGACAGCGAGGCTGCCGCGACGAGAGCGGAGTCCTCGATCTCGACCTTGTGGTGAGCCTCGTAGCGTTCTTTGAGCCCGCGCAGGATGGCGATGGTGTCTTCGACCGACGGCTCGCCGACGAAGACCTGCTGGAAGCGGCGCTCCAGAGCCGGGTCCTTCTCGATGTGCTCGCGGTATTCGTCGAGGGTGGTCGCGCCGACCATCCGCAGCTCGCCACGGGCGAGCAGCGGCTTGAGCATGTTGCCGGCGTCCATCGCCGACTCGCCGGTTGCCCCGGCGCCGACGACGGTGTGCAGCTCGTCGATGAAGGTGACGACCTGCCCTTCGGCGGCCTTGATCTCCTCGAGCACGGCCTTGAGCCGCTCCTCGAACTCGCCGCGGTACTTCGCGCCGGCAACCATGGCACCCAGGTCGAGAGAGACCAGTTTCTTGCCCCGCAGGCTCTCGGGCACGTCGCCGTCGACGATCCGCTGGGCCAGACCCTCGACGACAGCGGTCTTGCCGACGCCGGGGTCGCCGATCAACACCGGGTTGTTCTTGGTGCGCCGGGACAGCACTTGGACGACCCGGCGGATCTCGGCATCACGCCCGATGACCGGGTCGAGTTTGCCCTCCCGCGCCCGTTCGGTGAGATCGGTGCCGTACTTGGCGAGGGCGTCGAAAGTGCCTTCCGGATTCTCGCTGTCGACGGCGCGTCCGCCGCGCAGGTGCGGGATCGCGGCCTCGATGCCGTCGGCGTGCAGCCCGAACTGCGGTCCTTGATCGCTGCGGGCCAAGGCCAGCAGCAGGTGGTCGGTGGAAACGAAACTGTCGCCCATGGTCGCCATGAATGAGCGCGCCGCTTCGAGCACCGCCATCGCCGAGCGCGACAACCCGGGCGCACTGACCGATTCCCCTGAGACCGACGGCATACTCGCCAACGCCGCGGCAGCGGCCTGTGCGGCAGCGGCCACGGACGAGCCGCCGGCCTCAAGCAGCGCTGCCGTCGTCGTGTCGGACTGCTCGGTGAGCGCTTTGAGCAGGTGCGCGGGCTCAGTGTGGGGGTGGCCCGCCGCGGCCGACGCGCGGACAGCCGCTGACAGCGCCTCTTGGGCCTTGGTGGTCAGCTTGAGATCCATGAATGCCGGTGCTCCTCGGGTTCGTTCGACAGGTTCTGGTCGGGTCAACTTCTGATCGAATCAACAGGACCAAAGTTGAGTCTATTCCGCTCAACCCGAGTGACGAGCCGAGCCTCCAGCGGCCCGCAGCAGGCTAGAGTCGCGCCATGCACGCCACGATCCACGTCGTCCAGGGTGACCTGACCGTCCAGGCAGTCGATGCCATCGTCAACGCGGCCAACTCGACCCTGCTCGGCGGCGGCGGAGTCGACGGCGCCATTCACTCGGCGGCTGGGCCGCGCCTCGTCGCGGAGTGCCGCGAGGTCCGGCGCACCGCATACCCTGACGGCCTGCCGGTGGGCGCCGCGGTGGCGACCGGCGCCGGCGAGCTGCCGAGCCGGTGGGTGATCCACACCGTCGGCCCGAACTGGCATCGGGGCCAGCGCGAGGAGGCCGATCTGGCAGCGTGTTTCACCAACTCACTGCGGGAAGCGGTGCGGGTGGGGGCCAGCAGCGTCGCTTTCCCGGCGATCAGCGCCGGGGTTTACGGATGGGCGCCCGACACGGTGGCTCGGGTGGCGGCCGAGTCGGTATGCCGTGCGCCCGAGCGAGCGGATCTCGACGTGATCCGCTTCGTGTTGCTCGGCGATCCGCTGCTGGCCGCCTTCGAGGCAGCCGTCGAGTCAGCCCTCACGCGAGGCTGATGAAGAGCTTTTCCATTGCGGCAGTGTCGACTTCGTCGTCACCGCGCTCGGCGGCATCGGTGACGCACTGCTTGAGGCCGGTGGCGATGATCGAGAACCCGACCCGGTCGATAGCGCGACGCACCGCCGCCAACTGCGTGACGATGTCTTGGCATTCGCGGCCGTCTTCGATCATCCGCAGGACACCGCCGATCTGGCCTTGCGCCCGGCGTAACCGATTGGCGAGCTTGGTGAGCTCATCGGGCGTCAGTTCAACGGTCGTCATCCTGCTCCTCCGTCCGAGTGCCGAGTCCTGCGGACCCAGCCCAGCCGCATACCCTGTGGGGTATTCTGGCATACGCCGGCATCAGTGCAAGCCGGTGGGACGCCATACGACGACCGCGCGTGAGGCACCCGCGCCGAACGCCGAGCGTTCGGGTCGCTGCCCCGGCCGCACGGTGACGATGTCGCCACGCGGACCGGCGGCGAAGACCCGTTCGGCCCGGCCGACGAGCAACTCCAGTTCGGCCGACATCCGGGCCAGCCGCTCGTGTAATACGGAGACTTCCTGCTCGAGGTCGAGAATGCGCCGGATGCCGGCCAGGCTCACGCCTTCGTCCTGGGACAGTCGCTGGACCTCCCGGAGCCTAGCCACGTCGCGGGCCGAATAGCGCCGGCCCCCGCCGGAGGTCCGGGAGGGCTGCACGAGACCGAGCCGGTCGTATTGCCGCAAGGTCTGCGCATGCATCCCGGCCAGCTGGGCCGCGACCGAGATCACGAAGACCGGGGCGTCCTCGTCGGGCTGGTATGCCGTGTGCTCGTCCCGCACGGGCCTCGCCTCACTGGGCCGCCCGGGCCATGAGCTCGGCCCTGGGGTCGTGGCCAGCAGCCTGGTCGAGGGCGCGCAGGGCCTCGACGGCCGAGCGGGCCTCGTCGGTGAGCCGCTGTGGGACGACGATCTGCACTTTGGCGAGCAGGTCACCAGTGGTCTTGGCGGACTTGACCCCGCGGCCTTTCAACCGCAGGACCCGGCCGCTCGGAGTGCCGGGGGACACCTTGACACGGACCGTCTTGCCGTCGAGGGTCGGCACGCTCACCGTGGCACCGAGGGCAGCTTCGGCGAAGGTCACCGGCAGGTCGACGGTGAGATGGTCGCCGTCGCGTCCGAAGACCGGGTGCGGTGCCACGCTGACGGCGAGGATGAGGTCGCCGGGCTCGCCACCGGGCGGGGCCGGCTGGCCCTTGCCGCGCAGCCGGATCTTCTGGCCGTCCTTGACCCCGGCCGGGATCTTCGTCGTGACCTGGCCGCCGTCGACGCCGGTGAGGGTCACCGTGTCTCCGGTCACCGCCTGGCGGAAGCCGATCGTCGTGCGCGCAGTGATGTCTTGCCCGCGCATCGGTCCCCGGGCCCCGCCGCCGCCGCCGCCGAAGAAGCCACCGAACAAATCCTGCAGGTCCGGTGGGGCTTGCCCACCTTGAGTGCTGAACCGCACGTTGGGTCCGGCGCCACCGCCGAACATCCCGGAGAAGATGTCTTCGAAGCCGCCCGCGCCGCCGGGCCCGGCCGTAAAGCGTGCCCCGCCGGAGGTCATGGCGCGCACTTGGTCGTACTGCTTGCGCTGCTCCGGGTCCGAGAGCACGGCGTAGGCCTCACCCACCTCCTTGAAACGCTCGGCGGCTTTGGGGTCGTCGGTGTTCTGATCCGGGTGCAGCTTGCGCGCGAGCTTGCGGTAGGTCTTCTTGATCGTCGCGTCGTCGGCGTCCTTGGGCACGCCGAGCACGGCATAGAAGTCCTTGGTCAACCAGTCTTGGCTTGCCATCGTGGCGCGCCCTCCTTTCTATCCTTGCTGTGGATCGGCTACGGCCACTCGTGCCGCTCGCACGACCCGCTCGCCCATCCGATAACCGGGCTGGAGCACCTGCACCACGGTGGTCGTCGTCGTGCCTTCGGGCAGATCGGCCTCGGTGTGCATGAGTGCCTCGTGGTGCATCGGGTCGAATTCGTCTCCGGTGGAGCCGAATCGCTCGATGCCGAGCTTGGCGAGAACTGCCTCCAGCTTGTCGACGATGGTCCCGGCCGGGCCGTCAACGAGGTCGCCGTGCTCGCGGGCGATGTGGATCTCGTCGAGCACCGGCAGCATCGACTCGAGCACGTGACTGATGCCGTGCTCGCGAGCCACCGCCCGGTCGCGGTCGACCCGCTTCTTGTAGTTGACGTATTCGGCCTGCAACCGGCGCAGGTCCTCGAGCCGTTCGGCGGCCAGCACCGTGTCCGGATGGGCCTGGTCGACGGTCTCGTCAACGGGCAGGGCCTCGCTGTCGGGCTCGCTGTCGGGCCCGGCGTCAGGCTCGGTGTCGGGGCCGGGCGGCTCAGCCTCGACGGGCTCGGCGTGGTCGAACTCGTCCATACCGCCCGGCTCGGCCGAGGCCTGGTCGCCGGCGTGGACGGGGCCCTGGTGGGGCCCCGTCTCGCCGTGACCCGGCTCGGCCGGTGAGGTCACTTCCGCTCCTCGTCGTCCTCGACGACCTCGGCGTCGACGACGTCGTCAGCGGTCGCGTCCTGGGGTGTGCTGTCCTGCGCGCCCTCGGCACCGGCACCCTCGGCCGCGCTCGCGGCATACATGGCCTGACCCATCGTGGAGCGCACCTCGTCGAGCGTGGCCATCTTGGCCTTGATCTCGTCGACCGAGGCCGTGGAGTCCTTGCCGATCAGCGACTTGACGTCGTCGAGAGCCTTCTGGACCTCGGACTTGACCTCGGCCGGGATCTTGTCGTCGTTGTCGGCGAGGAACTTCTCAGTCGAGTAGACGACGTGCTCGGCCTGGTTACGGGTGTCGATCTCCTCGGCCCGCTTGCGGTCCTCCTCAGCGTGCTTTTCGGCCTCCTGGACCATCCGCTCGATCTCCTCCTTGGGCAGCGCGCTGCCACCGGAGATCGTCATCGACTGCTCCTTGCCGGTGCCCTGGTCCTTGGCGGACACGTGCACGATGCCGTTGGCGTCGATGTCGAAGGTCACCTCGATCTTCGGCATCCCGCGCGGAGCGGGGGCGATGCCGGTGAGCTCGAAGGTGCCCAGCGGCTTGTTGTGCTGAGCGATCTCACGCTCACCCTGGAAGACCTGGATGAGCACCGACGGCTGGTTGTCGGCTGCGGTCGTGAAGATCTCCGAGCGCTTGGTCGGGATCGCAGTGTTGCGCTCGATGAGCTTGGTGAAGCGACCGCCCTCGGTCTCGATGCCCAGGCTCAGCGGGGTGACGTCGATGAGCAGCACGTCGGTGCGCTCGCGGTTGATGACACCGGCCTGCAGGCTGGCGCCGATCGCGACGACCTCGTCGGGGTTGACGCCCTTGTTGGGGTCTTTGCCGCCGGTCAGCTCCTTGACCAGTGCGGCCACGGCCGGCATCCGGGTGGAGCCACCGACGAGCACGACGTGGTCGATGTCAGAGAGCTTGATGCTCGCGTCCTTGACGACCTTGGTGAAGGGGGCCTTGCACCGGTCGAGCAGGTCCTTGGTGAGGTCCTCGAACTGGGCACGGCTGAGCGTCTCGTCGAGGTGGATCGGGCCGTTCTCGCTCATCGACAGGTATTGCATGTTGATGTTCGTGCTGCTGGAGCTGGAGAGCTCCTTCTTGGCCTGCTCGGCCGCGTCACGCAGCCGCTGCATCGCGATCTTGTCTTTGGACAGGTCGACGCCGGTCGAGTTCTTGACGGTTTCGAGCAGGTGGTTGACGATCCGCTCGTCCCAGTCGTCGCCACCGAGCCGGTTGTCGCCGCTGGTGGCCTTGACCTGGATGGTGGCGAAGCCGTCACCGGGGTCTTTGCCGATCTCGAGCAGGCTGACGTCGAAGGTGCCGCCACCGAGGTCGAAGACGAGGATGAGCTCGTCTTCCTTGCCCTTGTCCAGCCCGTAGGCCAAGGCGGCCGCGGTCGGCTCGTTGATGATCCGGGTGACGTTGAGGCCCGCGATCTCGCCGGCCTCCTTGGTGGCCTGGCGCTCGTGGTCGTCGAAGTAGGCCGGCACGGTGATCACCGCGTCGGTGACGTCCTCACCGAGGTAGGCCTCGGCATCCCGCTTGAGCTTCTGCAGGATCCGGGCGCTGATCTCCTGCGCGGTGTAGGTCTTGCCGTCGATCTCCGGGCTCTTCCAGTCAGTGCCCATGTGGCGCTTGACCGAGCGCATCGTCCGGTCGACGTTAGTGACGGCCTGGCGCTTGGCGATCTCGCCGACGAGCACTTCGCCGTTCTTGCTGAACGCCACGACGGACGGGGTCGTGCGACCGCCTTCCGCGTTGGCGATGATCGTGGGCTCGCCGCCCTCGAGGACGGCGACGGCCGAGTTGGTGGTGCCGAGGTCGATGCCGACCGCACGTGCCATGAGTAGTTCTCCTGTGTCGAGGCGGCATACGAGCTGGTATGCCGGGTGCTTGGGTGTCGCTCAATCTGCTCTGTCACCGGGCAGGTTGTCAACTCGGGACTCGGCAAAGTTGCGCTTGGTTGACTCAACTACGGCTAGGCCGGGTTTGTTCCCGGCGAGGCCGGGCAGCCGTCCCGTCCGTGTGTGTGTCTGTGGTGTAGGTTCCGTCGGGCGACCCCGCCGACGTGTCAGCGAGCTGGGCCTTCAGACGGATGCGCCACCCGCGACCGCGGGAAGCGTCTGCGTCGACGACCGTCGGGTCGATGACCACCGCCGCGTCGGTTCTTCCTGCCGACTTGGCGGCGACGTGTCAGCCTGCCGGTCGACCCCAGGAAAACCACGCTCAGGGGGTCCGCTTCGACTGCGGAGGCAGGAACCCCCGAGATCGCCCCGTCAGTAGATACCTGCAGCCCTATGCCGCGATCGACCGCGCGAGCCTCACGATCCAGCCCCGTCGCACATCTACTCAAATAGCAGGCCGTCTTTTTCGATAATCCCTTTGATAGTAATTCGTCTTTCCAAGATGCCGCTATAAGTGAATCCTGGCTTTTGGGTTAGTCGGGTGGTGAAAGGCATACTGTTGGCGCATTCAACGCCGTAGGTATGCCGTCTAGCTGACAGCCTATCGCACGAGCCGGTGGCCGTATTCTCTTGGCAGAACACAACGCGCCCTTTCGCGGCCCAAGACTAAACAGCCCTTAGCTTCTTCTGATCCTAGATAATATACGATATATCAGCCTAAATGGTCGCCCAAGACCCTTGGCTTGATTGATGGTGCCGGTTATGAAGGTTCGCCGTGATGGACAATAGAAAGCAAAACTACCTGTAACTCCGCTATGGCCGACGATCTCTGGCGCGGCCATAAACGGCGACAATAGCCGTGGAATCGCCATTCGCATCATACCGCTGCCATACTTGATCGGGCCAAATTGAATCCGCCGAAAAGCTGGACCATCGATATGTTTCGGATCAAATAGCGCTCCACCAAAGAAAGCTTGCAGGAAAACCATCAGCTCGCGGTTGGTGGCAACAATGCCGCCCTGCGCCATCTGACTATTCAGATACAGCCGCAGGTTCAGCTGCTTGTCGCTATAATATACTGGCGCAATAACCTCGTCGGAACTGACGAAATGCGTCATCTCTAGATCGAGCCGACGGCAAATGCGCGTCTCCAAAGCCTGAGGCAGCGAGCACCTATCCAGTTTTTCGATGATCCTACCCATCAACATAGCGTTGACGTCAGCATAGTGCGCCCGACCCTTTTCGCCCGGACGAAAGCGGGCTGGCAGAGTCTGCACAAGTTTGAGCGCCTCATCAAAATCAACTCGCCGATCTTGTTTGATTAACTCTCGAAACAGCACCTCGCCGTTTGGCTGTTTCTCCATTTCGTAATTAGCAAAACCCGACGCCTGGTCGATCATGTGCCGCACCATTACTTCGTCGCCATGGGGCAATTGCTGGGCAACCTCTGGCAATAAATCGGTTAGCCTCGTGTCGTAGTGTAGCTTTTCCTGATCGATCAGCTGGAAAATCATTGCATGCGTATAGAGCTTAGAAACACTGGCGATCGCAAACGGCGAATCGATGGTCATACCACCCTTCGATAACTCGCCGACTTTTTCGCCATTACGGAACACCAGCACGGTGGCGTTGTGAATATCTCTGCTGTTTAATAGCTCCTGCATCTTGATACCCGTCAGACCTAGCTACTCTGATCTCGTTGGCTGATGGTTATACCCGTAGCACCAGGCTTTGCTTGGGCTGCGGTCAAACCTGCCTCAGGAGAAATCCTACCCACGTTGCATGATATTACAGCTACCTATTGTAGCGCAAGTTTCGTATTAGTTCGGCGGATCCTTGTGTTGCCGGTAGCGTGACGTGCCTTAGGCGGGCGTGTTTTGATACGTGGCATGAGCACGAACGGATTCAAAAGATCTAACCGTGACTGGCGACTATCGCCGCCACAAGCGCAACACATACCGCGTAATCTGACCGGCCATGCATACCGGAACCGGCGAGAGACTGGCGCTCTATGTGCCACTCTACGAGTGTGAGGATATACAAGAAGAGCATGGCTGCGGCCGCACTTTGTCCGACCGCATGATATGTTTCTCTTTAGAAATTGCGGTGAAACGGCAACGAGTCACCAAGGGCCCCGGCTCACGCACCGCCGGGATCGCCGTGGCATACAGACTGATCCAGTCCGCACAACGCCGCTGGCGCGCCGTCAACGCACCCCACCTGGTCGGCCTCGTCCGGGCCGGCGCCCGCTTCAAGAACCGCAGCCACATCGAACGCGACGACGATCAAGACCAAGGTGACCAACTCGTCTCATGACGCGCCAATCCACAGGTCTTGCCAATTCCTCGATTCCGCGACAACGTACAGTTCAGGACGCCAAGCACCTGACAGACTGCGCGAGAACCTACACCGCGACGGATGAGAGCCATGAGAAAGACAACACTGGCGTTGGCGACCGCCGGAGCGTTCGCTCTGGGGGTCGCGGCATGTACCAGCAGCGGCTCTGCAAACACTCGGGCTGAGCCCAGCAGCGGTGGTCCCCTCGGCTCGGGTCCGCCCCCCGACTCGGTCGGTCCGACGTCTTCCGGCACACTGCCCGACGTGCCCCCACCGGAGGACGTGCCCGCTGCCACCGCTGACGGTCCGGCCGGAGTCGTGGAGGGGCACCTGCTCGCCTTCAACTGGACGGTGCCCGGCGGAGGTGAGCGCACTGGATCGCCGGACGACGCCACGACCACCGTCACGTGGCCCGCGGTCTCCGTTGTGGTTGGACAAGTCGTCGAGATGACGATCGCGACGGCGGTGGCTCCTGTGAACGTGGACATCCGTGCCTTCTCGTCGGGGATCGACGAGAACGCCGTGCCAACAGGGGAACCCGAGGTGTTCACCTGCGCCGCCTCACCCGGAACGCCATCGTCAGGGTGTTCGTACGACGTCGCAACCGACCACATCACGGTGAGTTGGCTACCCGAACCCGCTCACCGAAGGTTCGTCCTCAGCAGTGTCTGGCACATCCCGGACAGCGCCGCGCAACCGGGCGACCCCGTCGACGTGTCAGCGAACTGGGCCTTCGGGCTGTTCGCCCAGTCCGGCGATTGACCCAGGGGCGACCCAGCCCTTCGGAAGGATGCGCCACCCGCGACCGCGCGCGGCGTCTGCGTCGAAGACCGTCGAGTCGAAGACCTCCAGCCAGGCCAGGCCGTGCCGCACCATCCACGGGTACGCGATCCGATCGAGGAATGGCGTCCGCACCAGCACGCGGACCCACCACGGTGCAGCGCGCCAGTCGAAGACGGCCACCGCACCTGCGGGGATCGAGTCCCACCCTTCGAAAACCACGGCGCCAGCGTAGGGGTCGCCGCTGGTGGACGCCACCGGGCCGGTGCACGGGCATCCCTTCACTCACTCGGCGATCACCCGCCCCTAGAGCTGGAGCTGGATGATGACCTAAACAAGGAGCACCTGCAGCAAGGTGATGACCACCACCGCGTCGGTTCTTCCTGCCGACTCGGCGACGAAGTGTCAGCCTGCCGGTCGACCCCAGAAAAACCACGCTCACAGGGTCCGCTTCGACTGCGGAGGCAGGAATCCCCGAGATCGACCCATCAAATAGATGCCCCGGCGCACATCTGCTCAATTCGCACCTCGTCGACGACGGCTATCCCCTGCTCATCGCCAAGCTCAGCCCCGACGGCGTCACCGCGCTCACACCCAGCATCAGGACCCAGCAGTGCCTCTGGGCTAAGGTTCTCGACACAATCGTGGCAACGCCGCGCCGACGAGTTCGCGACAACGTACAGCTCAGAACGCCAAGCACCTGACAGACTGCGCCAGAACCTAGACGTGGGCCATCGCGCGGCTACTGCCGAGTTGCACATCCACCGCCACGGACGTCCGCGCCACGGCTACATCGAGGTCCAGAGTCCGGGCCGGCCCGAGCGCAATGGATCCGAGGGGTCCCAGGTCCACGAGAACAGGAGCGACAACAGTGTCGACGGCCGGCCAGCAGATCACGAGCGCCGCTCAGGCCATCTCCGGCAACATCTCGGCCCTGGGTTCCCGGCGGGACCTGCTGTCCCAGAACCTACTGTCCCAGCTGCGCAACCTTATCGAGGGCCTTGCCGTGCGAATTCACACCGGCCGCGACGACGCCCCTTTCAACTACGACGCCATCAAGGCCGCCATGACCCGTGTCAAGGGCAGAGGCGAGCATCGTGTGCTGTCCAGGTTCCACAAGATGGTGCAGGCCAGCGCCTCCCACTACACCGTCGACGGCGACAACTCCGAACGGCTGATGCTCAAGTACTACGAGCACCTGCTGCGTGTGCGAGACCTCCTGCGCGCCAACGGCTATCCCAACCTGCTAGCCAACTTGGAGGACTTCCCCACGGACCTGGACCCACAACTGCGCGAGTACCACGAGAGGATCGCCGAACGCATCACTGCCCAACGCACGTCTGCCAACTTGCCCACTGGGCGAAAGGGACGGTTCTACATCGAGCGGTCCGTCCCCTTCTTCGTCCACGGCCAGATCTTCTACGAGATGACCTTGGCACCTGCGATGAACCGGGTCACCAAGTTCGACCGAGCCGTGGCCTTCACCGACCTCGACATCGAAGACCACCACGCTGTAATGCTCGAGGTCAGCGATGAACACATCCGCATCCTCGGCCAGCGCCTGCCGATCTCGGTCATCGTGGCCGGACACGTCTCGATCAGACCCTGCGAGTTCGAGAACTTCGCCAAGCTGTTCGACAACTCGATGGCCGTGCGCAGCAACCACCTCGAATACCGCAACCTCAACACCTGGCTCACCGACAACCGTGCCACCCTGCTCGACCTGGTCGACCTACCCAATGAGCGTTATGCCGCCGTGTGCGCGGAAGTGACCGCTGGCGTCCCCACCCCCCAGATCTGCCCCACCCTGGACCAGGCCCGAGAGCTCATCACTCGGGAAGCAGACGGCCACAATCTCGTGCGGCTGCTGCTTCTGCGAATGCGCAACGACGTCATCAAGGCCCAACACCACTGGAAAACCTGCCCACTGCTGTCGGACCTGAACCTGAAGTGGGAGTGCATCCCCTTCGACCAGATGCCGTTCGCGACCTCACCAGCCGGTCACAACCCCCGCTACTGGGATCTAGCCCAAGCCCTGGACACGACCGGATGCGAGCATGAGTTACTGGCCCGACGGGTCCACAACAACGTGGAGACCCGCGGCATGCTCTACACGCCCAAGGACGAGCTGACACCTTTCGGCGACGTTGATGCCCTCATCACGAGATTCAACGATTGCTTGTACACGTCGCCACAACACCAACGTCGGCGAATGCTGGCCGACAACAAGCACGTGGTCATCAGTGGCTACGAGGACGACACCACCGCCATCATCACCACCCTGCAGGCGCTGGCTACGAGCGGGGTCCAAGGGCACCGGCAGGCTGTCGAGACATGGCTCAGCAGCGGGCCCATCGACATCGATGACCCCGACAAGCGGGATGTCCTCAAGGACCTATTCGAGCACTCCAAGGTCGCCCTCATCTACGGGGCGGCCGGGACCGGCAAATCCACGATGCTCGACCACATCGCCACCTACCACAAAGACCAGCGCAAGCTGTTCCTGGCCAACACCCACTCGGCCGTCGACAACCTGCGACGCCGCATCACCGACAGCAATGCCGACTTCTCCACGATCCGCAGCTACCTGACCTCACGGTCACGCGTCACCGATTACGACCTGCTGGTCATCGACGAATGCAGCACCGTCAGCAACGCCGACCTCCTGAAGGTGCTGGATTTGACCCAATTCGCGCTGCTCGTGCTCGTCGGCGACATCCACCAGATCGAGGCCATTCGCTTTGGCAACTGGTTCGCGATCTTGCCCTCTTTCCTGCCCGACAAGGCCATGTTCGAGCTGACCACCCCCTACCGCGCCTCCAACCCGACACTGATCAACTTCTGGAGAGAGGTACGCACCCTCGACGACACCATCACCGAGACCATCGCCCGCGACGGTTACTCCACCCGCCTGGACAGTTCCCTGTTCGATCCTCGGTTGGACGATGAGATCATCCTGTGCCTGCGCTACGACGGCCTCTACGGCATCAACAACACCAACCGGTTCCTGCAAGCCAGCAACCCCGGTCACGCGGTCACCATCGGCGTCACCACCTACAAAGTCGGCGACCCCATCCTGTTCAACGACTCGGGACGATTCCAGCCCCTGATCCACAACAACACCAAGGGCACCATCGTCGGTATCCACGACACCGACGTCGGCGTCGACTTCGACATCGAACTCACCAACATGACCATCACCGAGCTCGACGTGTGCGGCCTCGACCTAGAACGCCTGAACGACACCACGGTCAGATTCCCCGTCAACGACACCGACACCACCGACCTGGACATCGACCCCTCCGACAACATCGTCCCGTTCCAGGTCGCCTACGCCGTCTCCATCCACAAAGCTCAAGGTCTCGAATACGAGTCCGTCAAGCTCGTCATCACCGACGCCAACGAAGACGACATCACCCACAACATCTTCTACACCGCGATCACCAGGGCCAGAGACCGCCTGCGCATCTATTGGACCCCCGAAACCCAGCACGCCATCCTCACGCGCTTCACCCGCGCACGGCACCGCAAGGATATGGACCTCATCACCGCCCGTAAGCAACTGAAGACGGCGCAGAAGCCACGGCGCGTGACCTAGCAGCCCAGGGTCAGCAATCCTGGGTCTACCCCTCTATTCGGGTGAGCGCCCAGCGTCGAGCGGGATGCATTGATAGTCAAGGGGATTGGACGGTTTGCCGGTGCGCCGCCAACAGCCCTAGCAATGACCTCGAGTCAGTGATTGCACTGGGGATTTCGACAGGATGCCGAAACCGGTTCACCGACACGTTTGCGTTACAACGCAAGTCAAGCCACTGTTGAACCGACAGCTCGTGCCGAGACCTACATTCTAGAACCGCAGTCCTAGCGCCCATGGCCCCAGGAGCGCGGTCATCAGGGTGACCAACACGACGCCGACCAGGTTCAGCACGATGCCGCCGCGGGCCATCTCGGTAATCTTGACCGCGCCGGTGCCGAACACGATGGCGTTGGGTGGGGTGCCGACCGGGAGCATGAATGCACAGGTGGCGGCGAATGCGGCCGGGATCAGCAGCGTCAGCGAGTCGGCGCCGATACCGATGGCGACACCGCCGAGCACCGGGATGAACGTCGCTGCCGTTGCGGTGTTACTGGTGACCTCGGTCAGGAAGATGACGATGCACACCACAGACGCGACCAACAGGATCATCGGAAGCGCACCCAGCCCGGAGACCTGACTGCCGAACCACGCATCCAGGCCGGACGCCTTGACCGCGGCGGCCAGCGACAGGCCCCCCCCGAACAGCAGCAGCACACCCCAGGGCAACCCGTTTTCGGCGTCCTCCCACGCCAGCAACATGTTGCCTTCCTTGTCACCGGGAATGAAGAACATCGCGATGCCGGCGGCGATGGCGATCACCGTGTCGTTCATGCTGTCCAACCACGGCATCGCCTCGGCGATGGAATCGAAGTTGGTCAGCAGCCCGGGCACAACCCAGAGGAACGCAGCACTGCAGAAAACCGCGAGGACGAGCTTCTCGCCGCGCGTCATCGGCCCCATCTCCTCCAGCTGTTCGGAGATAGCCTCACGCCCGCCCGGAATGGATCCCAGGTTGGAGCGGAACAGCACCCTGGTGATCAGCACCCAGGCGAGGGCGATGAAGACGATAACCGTCGGCAGACCCAGCTGCATCCAATCGGCGAACCCGATCTCGATGCCAAGTTCGGTCTGGATGTAGCCGGCCACGATCGCGTTCGGCGGGCTGCCCAGCAACGTGCCGAGCCCACCGATGCTCGCCGACCAGGCGATGGCCAGCAACAGCCCCACTCCGAACACGTATGTCGTCTTTTCCTGGACGACTTCGCCGATGGGTTTTCCTGCGCGCAGCTGGGCGGCGATCTGCTCGGCTTTTTCCCGCAGGCGTTGCGCAGAGCTGCCGTCCTCGTGACTCGTCGCTGCTGCCGCGTTGCGTTCGATCACCAGGGTCAGCACGCTCATGCCGATCGGCAGCATCATCAACGTGGTGGCCGTGTTAGAGACCCACATCGACAAGAATGCGGTGGCGACCATCATCCCCAGCACGATGCGCCGTGGCTGGGTCCCGAAGAGAGTGATGGTCACCAATGCGAAGCGCCGGTGCAGGTTCCATTTCTGCATAGCGATAGCGATAAGGAACCCGCCGAGGAACAGGAACACGATGGGGTTGGCGTACGGCTTAGCCGCATCGGCTATCGACACGGCGGTGAAGACCGGGAACAGCACCAACGGCAGCATCGCTGTCGCCGACAGCGGAATCGCTTCGGTCATCCACCAGACAGCCATCAGGGACACGATGGTGGCTACCCATCGGGCGTCCGCCGACATCTCGGCCGGGACGAGCGCCACGTGCACGATGATCGCGATGATCAGGCCCAGGCCCCTGAACGCCCACGTTCGCCCGACGGGCCGGCGTGGTTTCCGGCCTTGAGGTCCGTAGGTGTACGCGCCTTGCTGCGGAATCGGCTGTCCAGTAGACATAGTTCACTCCCCGTTGAGTAGACGAGACGCACGTTAGCGGTGAGGCTGGCGTTTGGTCTAGACGGGAGGGGCAGACCGGAGGCTGGGCGTCGCGAGGAACACGGAGCGGGCAGAAGCCGTCGGAACCTACAGGCTGGGCAGCCGACCGAAGGACTCGGCAGGCAGCCGCTCCATGGTGCCCGGGGTCTGCCAACCGAGCCAGCGGCAGGCTCCTTGGCTCGCGCCGAGAAGCTTGCCGCTGCTGGCATCCCAGACTGCGACGTTCCCCGACGGCAGCGTTTCGAGGCGCCAGCCGACCGGCTCGCCAGTGCCTGCGGACCACATCCGCACCGACCTATCGTCCGAGGCACTGACCACCTGGGACCTATCCGGGCTCCACGCCACCGACGACACCCCACCGGTGCGCCCCCGCAACTGCTGCACCAGGCGGCCACTCGCGGCCTCCCACGCTGAGTAGACACCTGCGCCGCCCACTTGACATGCGAGATCGCATGTTAAGGTGCGACCATGCCTCGAACCATTCAGATCCGAGACGTCGACGACGAGGTCTACGACGCACTGGCCAGGCGAGCCACCGAAGCCGGGCTGTCCGTGCCGGAATACCTGCGCAAAGAGGCCAAGCGGCTCGCGGCTCGCCCGACACTCGAAGAGTGGCTCGACCGGACGCGGCGTCGTTCGGGCGTCCGCAACCGACGAGACACACTGGAGGCGTTGGACGAGTTGCGGGGCGCGTGGCCGACGTGATCGTCGTCGATGCCTCGTGCCTCTACGAGGTGCTCGTCGACACTCCGAACGCTGACACCATCCGGGAGCGGCTCTCCCAAGACCCCGACCAGGCGGCACCACACGTAGTCGACATCGAGGTCTTCGGGCTGATCCGGCGCGACTACCTCGCAGGCACACTTGATGGCACGACGGCAGCGCTCGCCGTGGATGACCTGCGCAGCTGGCCCGGCGACCGGTTCGGACACCGGGCCCTATTTGAGCGGGCGTGGGAGCTGCGCCACACCGTGCGAGGCTGGGACGCGGCATACGTGGCCCTTGCGGAAGCACTCGGCGCTACGCTGCTCACCCTCGACCGACGCCTTGCCAGCGCGGCCGGACCCACCTGCCCGATCGAGGTGCCGGTCCGCTAGCTATCTGGTTAGGCAACTTGCCGCTTATCCCGAGCTTCGAGTCTTTTCCCTCAACGAAGCCAACATCGTCGCCTCCGCACGACCTGCACATCTCGTCGATCGCGCGGGCGAGCGCGTCATTCAACGAGGCCTCCGGTCGTCACGAAGCGCACCACGTCGATCAGCCAGTGTGCACCGATCGCGGCGACCAGACCGAAGCGTCGCGTAAGCAGGAACAGCGGCGCCCCGAAGACCAGCGACATGGTGACTGTGAAGCGCAAAGCCTCCAGAACCTGCCCATCGCCAGCCAGGGCAATCGCGTGCGCGAACGAGTGCGGCACAACGCCGACCAGCCAGATCAGCGCAACCTGTGATTGACGTGTCGGCCACCCCCCGATCAGGTAGACGGCGATGGCCACCAGAGCAAGCCGCATGGCCACCTCTTCCATGACGCCGGGTTGGATCGCCTGAACGAGATAGCGCCATGAGGGATCAAAGCCACGCCCCTCGAGACTCGCGAGTTGGTTGACCACGGCGAGCGCGCCGCCGACGACTGCGGCCGCAGCAAGTGACCGGCTCCATCGCCCGCCGCCCTGCCACGACAAGAGCGGCAACGGCATACCGACTGCTGTGAAGGCCGCCACCGCGACCAGCCAGCCGGCCAGCGTCCACACCCCAAAGAGCACCGTCCCGGCGGGGTTGGCCAGAGGGCCAGCAGCGAAACCGCTTGCCGCTGCGAGACCCAAGAGGCTGCCAATGACGACGTCTCGGACGGCCAGATTGCGCTCCCGCACGTGCAGAGCCACGGCCACGGCCACGGTGCTCAGGGCCCACAGCAGCATCGTGACCGCGGTCGCGTCGGCACCGGCCACGATGGGAGTGACAACGTTGAGGACACACAGCACCGTCGCGTAGCCGATCAAGCGGACTCCAGATGCCGGCGGGTCGTCCCACCGGGTGGGGGTGCTCGCACGCGGGGCAGGGTGCATGACAGTCTCCTGCGTGGGCGGCTCGGACGCCTCCAGCTTGCTCGCGAGATGCCGCCCGCCCAATAGGCCGAGCCACCGTTGCGGGGTAGGGCCGACCCCACTCTTGGACGGGTTCTAGGACTGCCGTATCGCGCTCACCAGGTCGCTAGCGTTGGGTCCGTGTCTTCGAGTCCGCAGTCTCCTGCGCTAGCCGGCCAACTCGGGCCGGCCAGGCCGGGAGGGGCGCGGGTGCAGCGGGTCGTCCGGCTGGTCGCCTACGAGCTGCTCTCCGGGCTGTCCTGGCTGCCCATGGTGGTCGTCGCGTCGGTACTGGTCGTCGTACTGCCCGCTGTCGCCGCGTGGCTGGCAGACGTCGAACGGGCCCGAGTTCAACGACTGGGTGGGCTGCCGTCCGGCCCCACTCGCAGACTGTCAGAAGGCACCCGGGCCTGGTTGACTCGACGCCGGGTCTCGGGGCAGCTGTTCCGTCAGGATGTCGCGCTCTTCGCGGTCCTGACGCTCATGGGCCTGCCGTCCATGGTGCTCACGGCAGTGTTCGTGGTGGCTGCGGTCCTCATCCCGTTACAGGTACTCACCGACCCCTCGAAGATTCGGATAGGGATCAGTGGCGACCCGATGACTCCCTGGCAGGCCTTGCTGGTCGCCATGGTGTGCGCTGCCGCAGCCTGCCTCGGGCTGTTGGCCCTGGCCACCGTCCGCGTCCGAGTCGTCCGTGCTTTGTCCCACTCTCCCGAGCACGCCCTCGAGGCCCGAGTCGACGCGCTGGAACGTGGCCGGAGCACTCTGGTGACCGTGTTCGAGGCCGAGCGCCGCCGGATCGAACGGGACCTGCACGACGGCGCCCAACAGGAGCTGGTCGCTCTCAACCTGGAGCTGGGGCGGGCCGAGCTGGCGGCCACGAGCCTGCCGACCGACCTGGCCGAGCCGATCCGCACAGCACTCGGCCGCGCCCACGATCGAGCGGACGCCGCGCTGTCCCGGCTGCGCGAGTCGGTCCGACGGATTCATCCCACCGTGCTCGACGACCTGGGCCTGTTCGCCGGCATGGAGGACATGGTCGCCCACGCGGGTTTCCCTGTGTCGCTGGTGTGCTCGGGCGACGACTCGCGAGTCACCGCCCCGAGCAGCGCCGCCGCATACTTCGCGGTCGCCGAAGCCCTGACCAACACCGTCAAGCATGCGGGAGCGGTGCCGGCGCGGGTCACAGTCAACGTCTGCGACCGCGTTCAAGTCGAGGTCGCAGACACCGGACCGGGAGGCGCCGACCCGAGTCAAGGCAGCGGGCTCGCCGGCCTTGCCGAACGAATCGAAACCCTCGGTGGCACCTTCACGGTGGACAGCCCCCACGGCTGCGGGACCCGCCTGCGCGCCGAGGTCCCCCTCGCCCCGGGCCGGGTGACAGGCCGGCCGGAATGAAAGTGATCGTGGCGGAGGACGCCGCCCTACTCCGCGAGGGTTTGACCAGCCTGCTCACCGCAGCCGGACACGAGGTCGTGGCGGCTGTCGGAGACGCCGACGAGATGCTGTCCACGGTGCCCCGCCTCCCCGAAGTCGAGCTGCTCATCGCCGATGTCCGGATGCCGCCCAACCATGGCGACGACGGCCTCCGGGCCGCGGTGCAGGTGCGCGCCGAACGACCCAACCTGCCCATCATGGTCTTGTCAGCCTATGTGGCCGGGCCCTACCTCGGCATACTCATGGAGGACGCATCCCACGCCGGGGTGGGCTATCTGCTCAAAGAACGCGTCGGCCGCGTGGCCGACTTCTTGACGGCCATGGAGGTCGTCCGCAACGGAGGGGTGGTCATCGATCCGCATGTGGTCACGGCATTGATGACAGTCCGCCGGGGATCGGGAGGTCTCGCGCGGCTCACTCCACGCGAGGCCGAGGTGCTCGAGCGGATGGCCCGTGGCGAGTCGAACAACGAAATCGCGGCTGGCCTTGTCCTGTCGCCGGCAGCGGTCGGCAAGCACGTCGCCAACATCTTCGCCAAGCTCGATCTGTCGCCGGATCAGGAGAACCGCCGGGTCCGCGCCGTGCTCGCCTGGCTGGAGTCACGCGGGTGATGACGCGGCGCACGGTATCAAGGCCTTCGGACTGATCCGCCGTGACTAGCCCGCCGACCGATTCGGACAGCCGGCCCTACTGGAACGCGCGTGGGAGCTGCGCCACACCGTGCGAGGCTGGGACGCGGCATACGTGGCCCTTGCGGAAGCACTCGGCGCTACCCTGCTCACCCTCGACCAACGCCTTGCCAGCGCGGCCGGACCGACCTGCCCGATCGACGTGCCGGTCCGCTAGCCAAGGGGCTGGCCCGTCATCGAAGCTGGCCACCGGCTTCGCGTCGGCCGATAAGCGGGTCCGCCCGCCCCCTCCCGGCGAGTAACCGCTTGACTGTGCGCTTTTCCCGCAACTAGCTCAGCTCAGCGGTTGACTCGCCGCATGACTGTGCACTCTTACACAAGGGGCGAACATGCGACGGCACGCTGCCGGATCCGCCGAAGCCAACCGCTCCCAACTCGACCATGCGCCGTGAACCTGACGCAATCCGGGGCAACGATCGAGACCCCTGCGATCTGAGATCCATCACTTCTGGCTTCGCGTCGACCCTGCGCACGAGCGACCTACTGGTCGCCGGCTGCGGAGGACGCCGGCCGAGAAGCAGGTCCCGAGACGCGCGCCCGGAGATCATCGAGCAGCTGATCCTGCGCCAATCCACGGGCCGAGATCGTCATCACCCCGGGCACGTCAGGCTTGCGACGAAGCCCGAAACGTATGAGTGCTCGCGACTGAGCTGCGTTTCGCTCGCCAGTGACCCGTAGGGCCTCACTCCTCACATGGACTGCATAGGCTTCGCTGAAGCGCAGGCTGGTCTCCAACCCGCCCTGCCGATCAACGACCGCGCCGGCAGTCACCCACACCCCACCAGGTGTGAATCGCCCTGTGGTCGCCCCCACGGGACTGGCCAGGAGATAGGCCGCCGGAAAGGCGAGCAGCACCGCCCAGGCCCACTGCCCAGCGAGCACGCACGCCACTGCCATAACGACACACCACAAGCCCATCACCGTGAAGACACCGACGCCAAGCAGCCACGGAAGTCGTTCCCCCCGCGCATAGTAGGTCGCCGGCTGTCCGTCAAGGTTGACAACCTGAGGCTCTGGGACGGTCCGTGGGGCGCGAGAACACAGAATCATCGACCACGTGTTGAACACCATTGCCGCACCAAGCGTGAGCAAGACCGCCGCGCCCACCTGACCCAGGAGTGTCTCGGCGCGCAGTGCAACCGCTAGCCATGTGCTGAAGCAGAACAGAATCAGCAGGATGCTGCCAGCAATCCTGACCGGGCCAGCTTTCGGCCGGGATTTGGCCTCCGCTTGTTCGATCTCCGCGCTGAGAGCCTCCGCTCTGGCCGCGAGTTGACTCAGCTCGCGCTGATAAGCCGAGGGCGTGTGCCAGACCTTGCTCGAATCGCGCTCTGGCTCAGGGCCAGCTGGGTCGGCATCGAGGATCACGAGGTCATACGGTCTGCTCCGGTGTGCAGCCTGGAGTTCGGTCATGGTGTAGGAGGCCCACGACTCTCCGCCGGCGTGGAGCCGGCTCAGCGTCTGCGGATCGGTGTAGGCATAGAGCGCGATGCGACCATCCCCGAGCGTGTGTAGCACGATCTCGGGCTCCTGGCCTGCGGCCCGGTCGATAACCGGAACGAAGACCACGTCCGGGGCATTTTGTCTCGATTCCATACATGGCATCTTGCCTGCGTTCACCGGGGTGGCCCGCCTCTGACGCCGCGACCGGGCTACTGGCCCGGTGCACAGCCGCTTAGGGTGGTCTATCCTTCGGAATTGGGAGACCGGAGAGGCGAGCATGACCACGCGAGCGATCCCGCCGCAGCATCCACCGTGGGGCACGAATGTGCCCCTCACCTGGGTGACGGAAGGCGACCCGGAGTATGCCGCCCTGGTCACCGAAGTGCGTGGCTTCCTTGACGATCTCGCTTCGGCACGGCCCGAGCCGGCCGAATCCGCCGAGCTGGCCGGCATACTGCGAGATTGGCGGATTACGCTGCGCGAGAGCGCCACCGGAGAGCACGACCAGGTCTTCGGCCGGCGGTCCGACCTGCCCAGTCGCGGCCAGGTCATGCTCCCCCACTACGTCGTCGAGCATGTCGACACCGAAACCATCACGGCAACCGTGAGTTTCGGTCGCTACTACCTCGGCGGCGGCGAAGCAGTCCACGGCGGTGCCGTCCCGCTCGTGCTCGACGAACTGCTCGGCACGTTGACCAACTTCGGCGACCGCCCGCCCTCGCGCACGGCGTACCTGACCGTGAACTTCCGGTCAATCACCCCACTTGACACCGATCTGCGAGTCAGTGGCCGGATCGAACGGGTCGACGGCCGCAAGACCTACGTGACCGGCCAGGTGTGCGATGGGGCTCGGCTCTGCGCTGACGCCGAGGCACTCTTTGTCGCGATCCAGCTGCCCGAGCCGCAGGAGACCGGCTGACCTGAACAAATCCATCGACAGGAGCACCAATGACCGATAAACCTCGTGTCGCGCTGGTCGGCGGTGGCTTCGCCGGGCAGCATGCCTTCCGGGCTCTCATCGACGCCGGCTTCCCGGTGACCCTCGTCGACAGTCACCCCTACGCCACCTTCCAGCCCCTGCTCTACCAGGTCGCGACGGGCGGGCTCAATCCGGGTGACGTCACCTACTCGCTACGCCAATTTACCACGCACCGTAGCGGACTCGGGCAGTTCCGCCGCACGCTTGTACTCGGCATCGATCACGATCAGCGGCAACTACACGTGGCCCATGGCAAGCCGATCGGCTACGACCGGCTGATCCTCTGCCAAGGGGTGGGGCCCGGCTTCTTCGGTGTCCCCGGCGCCGAGGAGCACGCCCGCACCATCTACACCCGGGCCGAGGCCCAACAGGTGCGCGACCTCATCTTCTCCGGGCTAGAGTCCTTGACCGTCACGCCGGAAGCACAGCGGGTCTTCACCGTCGTCGTCGTCGGTGGCGGGCCGACCGGGATCGAAACGGCCGGCACGCTGGCGGAGCTGAAATCCGAGGCGATCCCGGTGGTCTATCCGGAGCTGTCGACCGACAACTTCCGCGTCGTCCTCGTCGAGATGTCCCCGCAGTTGCTCTCCTCGTTCGACCGCCGATTGCAGGTCTATGGCCTTCGCCAGCTCAAGAAGCGCGGTGTCGACGTGCGCCTCAGCACGGCGGTCGCGCGGATCGACGGCAGCGCGGTCGAGCTGGCCGACGGCTCGACGCTGCCGGCCGACGTCGTCATCTGGGCCTCGGGAGTGACAGCCCGGCCAGAGGTCGCCGACTGGGGTGTGCCCACCGGCAGAGGTGGGCGCATTCTCGTCGATAGCACCTTGCGGGTGCGTGGACTCGACGGTGTGTATGCCGCGGGCGACGCCGCGCTCGACCCGGATCATCCGCTCCCCCAACTCGCTCAGCCGGCGATTCAGATGGGACGTCACGCGGCGCAGCAGATCATCGCCGAGTATGAAGGACGCGCCCTGGAGCCGTTCGTCTACCACGACAGGGGCACGATGGCCGCGATCGGGCGATACGCCGCCGTCGTGGAGTTCCCGGGCGGTCGGACCGTGACCGGGTTGCCGGCGTGGGCACTCTGGGTCGGGGTCCATATGGCCACCCTGCTCGGCGGCCGGAACCGGATCCAGGCGATGGTGAACAACGCCGTGCGCTACCTGTCCTGGCCGCGCTCGGCAACAACGATCGTCGGAGACGTCGTCACACCGGAAAGCACTACCCAGAAAGACACCGATCGCTAGCCACCCCGGTCCCGCCGCCTGGCGGCAGCCACCGGGGCCAGCTGCGCACCGGGCTTGAACCTGCCATCGTGTCAGGGTGTTCGCTCAAGGCATGGACGGCAACAAGAAACTACTCCGGATCGGCACGTTCTCGACCCTGTCGCGGATCAGCGTGCGGATGCTGCGCCACTACCAGGACCACGGCGTGCTGGACCCGGCGTTCGTCGACCCGTTCAGTGGCCACCGCTACTACCGTCCCGAGCAACTCCGGGATGCCCAGCTTGCGGTGCAGTTGCGGGACGCGGGCTTCTCGGTCGAGTCCATCGCCAAGCTCTTGTCACCGTCCACTGATCCGACCGAGGTCGAGGACGCCATCGACGCCCAGCGCGACAAGCTCGCACAGAACCGTGCGGACCTGCAGGCTCAGTCCGTCGCTCTCGACCTGGTCAACGCCACCTTGAGAGGACGACCTGACATGACTACGGCTACCGTGACCACTCTTCCGGAGATGACCCTGGCGACCCTGCGCCGCGTGATCCCCAGCTATAGCGACGAAGGAATCCTGTGGCAGGAGATCATGCCGCTGCTCGAGCAGGCAGGCGTGTCCTTCCCGGCAACCGGGATCGCCGGAGCGACCTTCTACGACAGCGAGTTCCGTGAGTCCGACACCGACGTGGAGGTCTGGATGCAGGTCACCGAGCCCTTCGACGCGGCCGCGCCGCTCGGCTGCCGGACCGAACCGGCTCGTGAGATCGTCACCGCGACCATGAAGGGCGGCTACAGCCAGATGCCCGCAGTGACCAGCGCGCTGGGCGCGTTCATCGCCGAGCGAGGACTCAGCACCGGGCCGATGTTCAACATCTACCGAGTCAGCCCGGCCCAGGATCCCGACCCCAACAACTGGGTCACCGACGTCTGCTTCCCGATCGTCGACACCCCGGCCTGAGCAGCCACGCCCGGTGCCGAGGCATACCGCATAGAGCTCAACCCTGAGGTATGCCGCGGCGCCGGAAGCCGAGGAAGGCCGCGACGAGCAACGCTGTCGAGACGGCAAGAAGCCAGACCAGTGCCGCCCCCGGAACCGGACCGAGCGGTGGGTTGCCGACGTGGGTCGTCGGGGACACGTCGAGCAGCCAACCCGGCAGTCGCAACGCCGGGCCGAGGAAGGCGATGAAAGCGACGACGGCATAACCGGCCCAGGCGAGCCCGAACCACCGGGGCCGCACGGCGAACACGGCCATGGCCAGCGCGAGCAGCACCAACTCGGCCGGCAGGTAGGCCAGCCCGGCCCGGAGGATGGTAGCGATCAACGAGGTGTCCCCGAGCGCGAGCGCCGCGGTCACCCCGAAGACGAGAGAGCCAAGAACGACGTTGAGCACCAGCCCCGCGCCGATCACCATCCCGTGTCCGCTCAACCACGTAGTGCGGGAGAGTGTGCCGGAGAGCCGGGGCTCCAACCGACCCTCGGCTTCCTCCGAGCGCAGCGTGCCCACCGCAGCGACGACATACCCACTGGCTACGACCGCCAGATAGAGCACCACGAACGCGTTGACCCAGCCCTGGATTTCCTCCCCGGCCGGAAAGTTCGCAGCCATGAGATCGGCCACCTCCGGGTTGCCGAAGAGCGCGTCCCGGATTTCCCCGGCCATGGATCCCATCATCCCCCCCAGCAGCACCGAGCCGGCCAGCCAGCCGATGACAGCGGGCCGGTGGATCCACCAGGCCAGGCCGATCTCCGAACGCAACCACGCAGCGGCCCGGGCCGGTCCCGGCCCGGAACCCACCAGCGCGCTGCCGAGATCACGTCCAGCGGCGATCCGCAGGGCTAGCGCCGCCAGCACCGCGCCGACAATGAGCGGGATGAGCAGGGTCCACCACCGCATGTCGCCGAACGGCGCGGCCTTCTCGGCCCAACCCAGCGGCGAAAGCCAGGTGAGCCACGTTCTGGTGACGTCCCCGACGCCACGCAGCACGTACGCCACCGCGAGGACGATCAAGCTCACGGCATACACCGTGCGAGCGTGCACGACGAGTTGGCCGGTCAGGGCCGCCAGACCCGCGAAGACGAAAGCCAACGCGCCCAATGACAGCGCGTAGAGCACCGACCGCAACGCCGGCACACCGAAGCCGATAAGGCCCACCGCGAAGAGGAGCATGGTCGCACCGATCGCGGCCAGGGCTGTCACGAGCGCGGCCAGCGGCGGCGCCGACCGGGCGATCCGCCCACCGAGCAGCACCTCGAGCCGCCCGCTCGCCTCTTCACCGCGCGTGGCCCGGGCGACGAGATTGATGCCGAGCAGTGGCATGAGGAACGCTGCGAGGAAACCGAATTCGTCCTGGATCACCCCACCGAGCGAGTTGATCCCCTCGACCCGGCCGTTGATCGCCACGAGGGCGTCACCGACCCCGACGGCATCGGCATACGACTTGATCTTCTCCGGGGTGTCGTAGAGGTCGACGATCGAGGCGGCGGTGGCCACCATGGCCAATCCGAGCCCGAGCACCCACAGCAGAAGGCCCCGGCGCTGCACCTGCCACCGGATGCGCAGCATCGTGGACAGGCCGGTCGGGATCATCGCGACACCCCGGATCCGTTCGGCTGGTCAGCCTCGACCGGGTCACCGTACGCCTGCCGGAACAGGTCGTCCAGGCTCGGTGGTGTCACCGTGAGGGTGTCGATGCGTGCCGCGTGCAGCCGCCCGATGACAGCGTCGAGGTGACCGGCGTCAACGGTCAGCCGGGTGTCGAACTGGCCGTCGTCCGCCAGAGAGACGTGGTCGGCGATCCCGGCAGCGTCAGCCAGGCCCACTGGCTCGAGCGCAGTGCGAGCGTGCACCGCCGTGCGGGTATGCCGTCGCAGCTCCACCAGCGTGCCGGTGGTCACCATGCGGCCGTGCCGGATGATGCTCACCCGGTCGGCGAGCGCCTCGACCTCGGCGAGGATGTGGCTGGACAACAAGACGGTGAGCCCGTCGACGCGACGCTGCCGGACACACTCCTGGAAGACTTGCTCCATCAGGGGATCCAGACCCGCGGTGGGTTCGTCGAGGACGAGCAGGTCGGCCTCGGCGGCCAGCGCGGCGACAAGAGCGACCTTCTGCCGGTTGCCTTTCGAGTAGTCACGGATGCGTTTGGTGGGGTCGAGGTCGAAGCGCTCGAGGAGCTCGTCGCGTCGGGTCTGGTTGACACCACCGTGGGTCGCGCCGAGCACGTCGAGGCACTGCCCCCCGGTGAGACCGGGCCAGAGAGTGACGTCGCCGGGCACGTAGGCGAGCCGCTGGTGCAGGTGCGCCGCATCTCGCCAGGGGTCGGCACCGAAGAGCTCGACCTGGCCGGCGGTGGCCTGCATCAGCCCGAGCACGATGCGGATAGTCGTCGACTTGCCGGCACCGTTCGGGCCCAGGAACCCGTGCACCTCGCCGGGGGCGACGAGCAAGTCCAGCCCGTCGAGGGCGCGGACCGATCCGAAGGTCTTCACGAGCCCTTCGGCGCGCACGATCGGTTCGTTCATTGCGGTCTCTCCTCGAGGTCGTGGTCGGGGTTCACAGCAGGAAAGGTGGGCGGCGGGGTGAAGGCACCCGTGACGTAGACGCTGGTGGCTTCGACGCTCCACCGCGATATCCCCTCCGGGGACAGGGGGTCGACGCCAACCGCCTGCGCGATCTGGTTGCGCAGCAGGAGCAGGGCTAGGTCGTTGACCAGCAGGAAGGCCGCCCTGACCTCGGGGTCGTCGCTCGGCTGGGCAAGACCCGCCTCGGTGAGTGTGCCGAGAAGCGCCCGGATGGCGGCATACCACCGCCCGAACAGTTGGGCCCCAGCCGGATCATCGGTGAGCAACAGCCGACGCAAGTATGCCGGCAGCGGCGACCCCGGAGGGAAGCCGCGTACGAAGGCCTCGACCACCGAACCCATGGCGCCGCGAGCGAGTTCGGACAACAGGTGCTCGGCTCCAACGTGCTCGAGGTGGTCCAGCACGGCGTCGAAGGCGTGCGCGGCGTAGTCGTCAACCGCTGCCCGCAAACCGGCCTTGCTGCCGTAATGATGCAGCACCAGGGCAGCGGAGACCCCAGCAGCAGAAGCGATCTCGCGCACCGTGACCGCCTCGGGCCCGCGGTCGGCAAACAGCTGAACGGCTGCGTTGCGGATGCTCGCCCGGGCAGTGAGATCCCCAGACTCGATTAAACTCACAATCAGAATACTAAACAGATGTTCAGTCTCTAGACAAGCGGATCCGGTGCCGAATTGGCAGGATGGGCTCATGGCCGTCACCGCTCTCCGGCTCGGTGTCGTCGATGACCACCCGCCGATCCTCCATGGTGTCGTCGCCGGCTTTGGTCGAGCTCACGGCTGTGGGTTAGCTCAGGGTTAGCTCCAGAACAGCTGCGGCACGTTGACGGCGGCGGTGTAGGCCGCGACGATCACGAGCAGGACGACGAAGGCCAGGGTCAACCGACGCGGATCCGCCCGACGCGCCACTCGGGCGCCGAGCAAGCTACCCACGACGGCGAAAGCGCTGAATCCGCCGATGACCGCCCAGTCCAGCTCGATGCCGAGCCCGAGCCGGGAGCCCATCGCGGTCAACGAGTTGACCGCGATGACGATCAGCGACGTGCCGACGGCGGTCGGCATGGACAACCCCAAAACGAGCACCAGAGCAGGCACGACCGCGAAGCCACCTCCGACACCGAAGAAGCCGGTGAGAAGCCCCACCCCGGTGGCGGCGCCGATCAGCCGGGCCAACTCGCGGGGGTGTGACAGCAGCCAGCGCAGGCCTGCGCGACGGTCCGGCTGGTCGCCGGCACTGTCCGGGACGCTCGAACGGGCCCGGCGCATCATGAGCCACGCCACGACGAACAGCAATCCGGCGAACGCACTGAGCAGTGCAGGGCCGGAGACCGCTACCGACAGACGCGAGCCGAGCACGGACCCGACGACGCCGAGCAACCCGAAGACGATCCCCTGCGTCACCTTGACCCGCCCGTGCCGCAGATGCGGAATCATGCCCACCAGCGAGGTGGTAGCCACGATGACAAGCGAACCCATCGCCGCAGCCCGCGGCCCCTGGCCAAGGAGGTAGATCAAGGCCGGGATGGTGAGGATCGATCCGCCGGCACCGAGGGTGCCCAGGCTGAGGCCAACGAGCAGACCCATGGGCACCACCCAGGCTAGATCCACTCCAACTCCTGTCTCTTCGGATCTGTTCCGATCTCGGACTTGCCAGGAATAATACCCCTGGGGGTATTCTGTTGTCGATTCGGACGACGTGACGACGAACTATCAGGAGCAACGATGCACTTCACCCAGTACTACTTGGATTGTCTCTCCCAGGCCTCGTACCTGATCGCCGACGAGACGACCGGTCAGGCTGTCGTCGTCGATCCCCGCCGCGACGTCCACGACTACCTCGAGGACGCGAGCGCCCACGGGTTGCGCATCGTCGGGGTGATCAACACCCACTTCCACGCGGACTTCATCGCCGGCCACCTCGAGCTTGCCGAGGCAACGGGAGCGTGGATCGGCTACGGCCAGCGCGCGCACCCGGCATACGACTTCCGCCCACTGCACCACGGCGAGCGGATCAGCCTCGGGGACGTCACCCTCGAGATCCTCGAAACACCCGGGCACACGCCCGAGTCGATCAGTGTCGTCGTCTACGAGCGGGCCGGCGACGAGGTCCCCTACGGCGTGCTCACCGGTGACGCGCTCTTCATCGGCGACGTCGGCAGGCCCGACCTGCTCGCGTCGGTCGGCACCACAGCCGACGAGCTGGCCCGCGAGCTCTACCACTCGATCCACCACGTGCTCATGGGTCTCGATGACCGGGTGCGAGTCTTTCCAGCCCACGGCGCCGGGTCAGCCTGCGGCAAGAACCTCTCGACCGAGAAGCAATCGACGATAGGTGAGCAGCGGCTGGTCAACTACGCCTGCCAGCCGATGACCGAGCAGAAGTTCGTCGACGTGGTCACCGCGCTACAGCCCGCAGCACCCGGCTACTTCGTCTTCAACGCCACCCTGAACAAGCAGGACCGCGCGTTGCACGACCGGGAGAGCGAGCTGGCCGCCCTCAGCGACACCCAGGTCACGGCGGCGCTTGCCGAGGGGGCGGTGATCCACGACGCCCGCACCGCACTCGACCACGCCGCCGGTCATCCGCGCGGATCGATCAGCGTGCCGTTCGACGGACGCATGGCCGAGACCGCCGGCACCGTCTTCAAGCCACACCAACCGCTCATCGTGCTGGCGAACCACGGCGAGGAGCAACAGGTCGCGCTGCGGCTGGCCCGGATCGGCTACGACAACGTCCGTGGCTACATCCCCGACCCGGACGCCTACCTGGTGCGCCACCAGGACGACGTCACCCAGGCCAGCCGCCTGACCGTCGCCCAGGCCGACGAGCACGACGCCACCGATGTGCAGTTCGTCGACATCCGAAACGCTGGTGAACTCGAAGCCGGCACGATCCCAGGAGCTCGACACATCCCCCTCGCGGAGTTGCCCGGCCGCCTCGACGAGCTCGACCCCACCCGGCCCGTCGTGCTCTATTGCGCAAGCGGCTGGCGCTCCAGCGTCGCTGCCAGCCTGCTGCGCGCCAGGGGTTTCGCCGACGCCTCCGACCTGCTCGGCGGCTACGACGCCTGGGCGCAGGCCCACGCGCTGGCCACGTGATTCGTCCGGTCATCCACGAGACGACCTCACGCGGACCGATCTGGTTACCACCTAGGCAGCCAGGTCACGCCGCACGAACCACGTCAAGGCCACTGAACCCAGCACGACGACGGCCACACCCAGAAGGGCCGCATTAACGTTGTCGACGCTGTCCACCGGGAGCCGCCCCACCAGCTCCAGCGGAGACAGGTTACGTGCCCACGTCGCTAGACCCAGGGTGTCCGCGAGGGTGCCGACGACGGCGGCCCACGCCACCAAACCCCACGCCGCCGGGACGAGCCGACGGAACACCGCGTGCAGGGTGGCGGTCACGGCTGTCACGGCCAGCACCGGCACCGCATACCCCACTCCGGCGTCGACGGCAGACCACAAAGCGGCGGTGTCACCCTGAACCAGCCATTGAGACACCCCGACGCCAGCGGAACCCACACCCAGTGTGCCCATCGCCTCGGCCACGACCACTGCACTCCAGAGACACCAGACGCGGCGCCGGGTGCGCACTCCGGACAGCAGCAGGCCCAGTCGGCCGGACTCTTCCTCGGCGGTCAGCCGGGTGAAGCCGGAAACCCCCACACAAGCACTCGCCAACGCGACAACCAGCATCGCCAGCATCGTCATGATCAGCTCAGGTTCTGCTGTGCCCAACGCCTGGGCCAGCTGCGGGTTGTCTTCGATGAGGCCCCCCATCTCTTGCGCCATCGATCCGAACGCGGTCCCGAACGCCACCCCACCGACGAGCCACACCACGAACGATGCGCGGGTCAGCCGCCAGGCCGCACCTGCCGACGTCCCCAGCCATGCCGGTCCGCGAGTCGGGCCAGGCCGCGGGGTAAGCACCCCGGCATACAGGTCACGACGGCCTGCGACCACGACACCGGCGACGATCGTGGCGATGGCGACGCCGGCCAGACCGAGCGCATAGGGCCAATGCCAGCCACTCCACGGCTGCACGGCCACCACCCAGCCTGAGAAGGACAGCCACTCCAGGTCCCAGCTACGCCCGTCAACCAGGGCGCGCAGGCAGAATCCGGCCAGGGCCAGGCACAGGCCGACAGCTCTGGCTGCCTGGGCATTCTGCGACAACTGCCCGATGAGCAGGCCGATCCCGGCCCACATGAGCGCGAACAGCGCCAGCGATGTCGCATAGCGCCCGCTCCCGTCGAGCGGAAACCCCAACGCGGACAAGCCGGCCCAACTGGCGGTGGCGAATGCGCCGATGCAGCCGAGCGTCCAGAGTGCGCCCGCTGTGACGGGAGCCCGATGCCCCAGAACGCCGGAGGTCAACAACTCCAGTCGACCGGAGTCTTCCTGGGCCCGGGTGAGTGAAACTGCGAGGAGGACACCGAAAACCGGTAAGAGAAGCTGGCCCATGAAGCCGACTTCGAAGGCCAGTATGCCGCCGAGTGAGTCGGCGTCGTAGGCGCGCCCGTTGAATGCCCAGCTGGCCGGGGACGCAGCCATAGTGCCCTGGTATTGCACGCGTTGTGCGGGTTGACTGTACAGGTCCACGATGCCCTGGCCGACCGCGAGGACTAGCAGCGTGAGCCCGGTCGGCCAAGCGAGCAGCGTCTTCCATTTCGTGCGACCCAAGGCTCGGGCCATGATCGTCGTGCCGGTCATCACGCCCCGCCGCTTTCCGGTGCGTCGTGGTAGTGCGCCAGGAATAGCTCGTCCAACGTCGGCGGGCGGACCACCAGTGATTGAGGTTGCTGTGCAGCAACGAGTTCCACGACCGCGGGCATGGCATCGGCAGGGACCGTCAGTTGGGTGTTCACGCGGCCAGGCTCGCCGGAGACGGAGATCGCCGACGCCGGCAGCAGCGCGTCCAGCCCCGAGATCGGTTGTCTTGTCACCGATTCCACCGATACTTCGAGTCGCGCCCGCAGGTCGCTGAGGTTGCCGGTCGAGACGCTGCGGCCGGCGCGGATGATGGTCACCCGGCTGCACAGCGATTCGACCTCGCTCATGATGTGGCTGCTCAGCAGCACTGTCGTCCCGTCGTCGTTGAGTTCCCGGATCACGTGCTGGAACACGCTCTCCATCAACGGGTCCAGGCCAGAGGTGGGTTCGTCCAGCAGGAGCAGCTCAGCCCGGGCGCACAGGGCCGCGATCAGCGCGACCTTCTGCCGGTTGCCCTTGGAGTAGGTTCGGACTCGTTTGCTCGAATCCAGCTCGAACCGCTCGATCAGCTGATCCCGCAGCAAGATGTCCTGATTGCCGCGGAACCGGCCGATCAAGTCGATGCACTCCCCGCCGGTGAGCGCCGGCCAGAGCACCGTGTCGCCCGGCACGTAGGCGAGCCGACGGTGGATGTCGACCACGTCCCGCACCGGGTGCAGCCCGAACAGCTGCACCGAACCAGCGTCCGCCCGCAGCTGCCCCAGCATCGCCCGGATGGCCGTCGTCTTCCCGGCGCCGTTCGGGCCGAGGAAACCATGGACCTCACCGGTCCGCACGCTCAGATCCAGGCCGTCCAATGCCCGGGTTGCCCCGAAGGTCTTCACCAGCCCGTGGACCTCCACGACCTCCGACGTTTCAGACAGTGACTGTCTCATGATAGTTACTATCAACTGTTCTGACAGTAACTGTCAATAGCTTTGCCGTGTCATACGCGGGGCTACCCTTGGCCCATGACGGCCGCGCCCGAACGGTCGCTGCGTGCCCGGAAGAAGGCAGCAGCGATGCACCACATCCAGCAGGTGGCGCTCGAGCTGATCTCCAGCAGGGGATTCGACAAGGTCACCGTCGAAGAGGTGGCGGCCGCTGCCGAGGTCTCCCCCAGCAGCATCTACCGTTACTTCGGCACCAAGGAAGGGCTGCTGGTCCACGACGAGTACGACGAGCAAGCCCTACAGGCATTTCGGGCCGCGGTGATGAACGGGGCTGGTCCACTCGATTCGTTCAAAGCCGTGCTCGACTCCTTGGCAGCATCGGAGCACTTCCGTGCCGACGAGCAGGCCACCCGGTCTCGGATCAGCTTGCAGTTGGAGACACCCTCGGTTGCCGCCGCCACGAGTGTTGCGGTGGAAGCAGCCATCAACGAAGCCGTCGAGCTGTTGTGCGCGTATGCCGGATATGAACGCAACCAGGCCCGGGTCGAAATGACCGCAGCCGTGTGGGGGGTGCTGGCTGCGGTGCGCAACTGGTACGAGGATCCGCAGAAGCGGCCGATCGATCACCACTTCGCCCTCGCCATCACGGCGCTGCGCGCCCTCGGAGCCCGCGAACCGGGGGCTCCGCCTACCCCCGGCAGCCAGCCGCTGAACGGCTGACCACCGGGGTCCGGCGATAGCGAGTCAGGAGCTGGAAGAGTTCAGTTGCTGGTCTTCTTGGCCGCCGATGTCTTGGCTGTGGCGGCTTTCTTGGCGGGCTTGCGAGCGCTGGTGTTGGTCTTGGCTCGCGAGGTGGTGCGCTTGGTGCCGGCTTTGGCGGTGGTCTTGGGCTTCTTCGCCGCGGCCCGGGTGCGCTTGGCCGATGCCTTGACTGCTTTCGCAGTGGCTTTGGTGTCACGCTCGACCATGTCGACGACCTTGCCCGCCACCGTGCGGGCTTCCTTCCCGGCCGTCTTGATCGTGGCAACCGCAGCCTTCTCCCTGTCAACAGCGGCCTTGCGGGCCGTCGTCACAGCATCCTTGGAGGCCGAGACGGTGCTCTCGAGTTGATCCTTAAGCTCCTCGCGCGGCTTCTGGTTGCGAATGCGCTCGACGACATCCTCGCCGCGCTCAGCCAACTCCTCGAGGGTGGACTGCGCCTTGCTCGCCAGATCCTTGGAGTTGTCGACCGCGTTGCCTGGCGACCACTGGATGTCCTTGAGCTGCTCGGAGACGAGGTCGTTCAGCTCGTCCTGGAGCTTCTCGAGCTGTTTGCGGGCCTTCTTGAACTCCTCAGGCAAGTTGGACACGTCGAAGTCCTTGGCCGCTTCGACCAGCCGGTCCTGGGCCTCCCGCATCCGCTCGACGGCTAGGTCGGTAGCGCCGAGCATGGCCATGGCCGAGGTGCGCGCTTCGTCAACGACCCATTTCAGGTCCTTCTGCAGTTCTTCCTGCATCTTCTCGGTACGCTTCTTAGCTGCCATGGGGGTCTTCTCCTTGGGATGTCGGCGTGGCAGGCGTGGTGGTGGATGGCGGTCTGTCACCGATGAAAGTCGTGTAGACGTCGGCCAGCACCCGTCGTTGGCGCTCGCTCAGCCGCGAGTCTGTCGCGATCGCGGTGAGCACACCGGGTGCATCGGAGGCCGTGGGCATCTCATCGAGGAATCCCGCCCGGACGAACAGTGACTCAGCCGACACCTCTAGCCCCCTCGCCAGCTGCTGCAGGATCTCCGCACTCGGCTTCTTCAACCCTCGCTCAATCTGCGAGAGATACGGGTTGGAGACCCCGGCGAGCTCCGACAGCTGCCGTAGTGAGAGCTTCGCCGCCTTGCGCTGCTCGCGCAGGTAGCTGCCCAAGTCATGGACCAGCGGCGGAGTCACAACCCAAGTATGCTTGCTTTAGTTAGCAGAACGCAAACTAGCTAGCGACAGGTCATGAGCCACGTCGGCCCCTGAGTGCGAAGGCCAGGCCCTGACCCTCGACTGCCGCACCCACGTACGGACCGGCTCAGGCCTCTCCAGTCCCATGAACTGGCGCACTTGGAAGACCCCCCTCGCTAAATAGGTCGCGGCTACAATAGAAACCTCGGCACGATCAGTGTTTTCGAACCTTACAACGAAGCTTCGTTCTATTCAGGTGGCAACACGACTGGCAGGGTCAAGTGGCAATCCGCAAGCCTCCCGAACCTCAGGCTTGCTGGACCTGGAGCTGGACTGCCTGCTCGACTCCGCAGGGCACGACACCAGGGGTTCACCACGTTTCGTGGAGGACTTGGCAGACGCCAGCCCGACGAGCAGGCTCCTACCCGGGGGGCCAGAGAACGTGATCACACCTACCCACCAGTGGGGCCTAGCCGCCGTTGATGGCCCGGGCCCGCCAGGACCTCACCGCATCGCTTTGGGAGAACCGATAGACTTGCTGGTCAAGACGGTGACCCAAATCCCCAGCTGAAAAACGAAGGCATCTTGCGCGGGCAGCACTTCGCGCTGTGAGACGTACGGGCGCATCTGCCCAGCGGATCAGTGGTGCGGGCAGGCGACCCATGTGTCGTTCCGGGAAGCGAGGCGACAACGTGACAGGGATGGACGCCATTCTGGTTTCGGTGCTCGTCATCTCTTTCGCCTTGCTGGTCAGCGGCCCGGTCCGCAACAACAAGAGCTGGTCGGCGACGGTGACACCACTCGCGTCGATCATCGGCTCGGGTTTCCTGGTGTCCGTCCCGCTTCTTGCCAGTGCCATCGGTGTCTGGGCGGTTGTGGCCATCGCGTTGCTGACCGCACTGGCGTTCCTGATGGGTGGAGCAATCCGGTATAACATTAGCAATGGTGAGCCGGTCTTTGACAAGGCTGAGGCGGGACATCCGGTCAAGTCTTTCGAAATGCTGTCGCACCTTGCGCTGATCGCGGCATACTTCATATCGGTCACGTACTACCTAGTCCTGCTGGCGGCATTCGGCATGAAACTGCTGCCAGGCGGAGGCAATCCGGTGCTAGGCAAGTCAATAGCCACGGTGTTGATCTCCGCGATCTGCCTCGTGGGCGCGACCAAGGGACTCGCGGGGGTCGAAAAGGCCGAGAAGTTCACCGTGAGCGCCAACCTTGCCGCCATCGCGGCGCTGTTGGTCAGCCTCATGGTCTTCGGAGTGAGCCTGCCCGGTGACTATAGTTGGTCCGCGGCCGCAGCCGAAAGCCACCCGATCACCTGGGACAGGCTGCGCTTCCTGATGGGGTTGCTCATCGTCGTGCAAGGCTTCGAGACCACCCGGTTCATGGGTGACCTCTATAGCGCTGAGATGCGCATCAAGGCCATGAAGCGAGCCCAAATCGTGTCTTCAGTCGTGTATATAGTGTTCTTCATCCTCATGATCCCGCTGTTCCCGTATTTCACTTCGTCCGCCGATGTGGCCGCCTTCATCGACGTTATCGAACGGGTGACCCCATGGTTACCATTCATCGTCACCACAGGGGCCCTCGCAAGCCAGTTCAGCGCGTCAGTCGCCGATAGCATCGGCGCCAGTGGATTGGTGAGTAACGCCACCCACGAAAGTATTTCAACCAAACACGCTTACATCGTAATCGGCGCGGTGGCTATCTGCGTGATCTGGGCAACCGACGTCGTCTCGATCGTAACCCTGGCATCCCGAGCTTTCGCCCTGTTCTACTCCTTACAATGCGTCGTAGCCATGTTATTGGCACAACACAAGAAACAAACAGCCAGGCAAGCCTGGTTCGGCCTCTTGGCGCTAGTCGCCTTTGGCATCGCGGTCCTGGGCATCCCTGCGGGTGGATAGCTTTGGGTGACGGCCCCTGGCTCGAGATCTTGTATTGCGTCGGCGTCGGGTGAGCCAGCCACACTCTTCCAGTCCCTGGCCCGGTGGCGCCGCGAGATCCTGACCTTCATCCGAACCCGGGTCACCAACGCCCGTTCCCAGGCCGCCAAACGTCACCACCAAGACCTTGAAGAGAACCGGACGGGGCTACCGCAAATTGACCATCCTTGCGTGTGGGCGGCATACCGCGTCCTTCCAAGGTCTGGTGACTGCCAACGCATCGCCGCCGAGTACAACACCATCGACGCTCATCTGCGCCAACCGTTCGGCGAGGCCACCGAAGCCGCCGACCCGGCGGCAGGGGCCAACGGCACGTTCCCGGAGTTCGAGTACGACTCGTATGGCGGAGGGCGTGGGATTCGAACCCACGTGACGGTTACCCGCCAAGCGGTTTTCAAGACCGCCGCACTAGGCCACTATGCGAGCCCTCCGAGGATGCCGGCATACCGGCCCCTCACCATGGTAGTCGCGGAATCAGGCGGGTCCGGAGGGGAACCGACCCTCGGCGGGGTATCTGGAGCAGGGCCGAAGGCTCCTAACGATATGCATGTCCCGCTACGCTTCAACGGTACGCGGTCGGCCGCTACTCACTCCGAGGGGACCACCCATGAGTTCTGACCACTCCCACTCCGCTGACACCACGTCGACCGCCTCGGGCCCCAGCCAGACAGTCCAGGTCACGCTCACCCCCGAAGTGGCTCAGCAGTATGCCGCGCGCCTGCTCGACCCGTCCACGGCGATGCGCCGCCCCGGTGGCGCACCACCAGCGCCGGCGGTCTATGTCGGAGACCGGCTCAGCGTCCGCAACCGCCCCGGCGAACGCTCAGTCGCCGAGGCCGTGGAGCATCTCAAGAGCCACGCTCATGAAGTCGGCGTGACCGTCGACGAGGTGGACGACTCCGGCCTCGACGAGGCTGTCCTGCAGGAACTGCCCGACGAAGTCCGCGACCTTATCGAGAAGCACTGGCTGCACACCGTCCGGCTGCGTCCGGACACAGCGGCACCGAGCGTGCCAGTCGACGCCTGGCCGTTCCTGCGCCGGGCTCGCGAAGTGGCCGGCGACTCGGCCCGGGGTGCGCACTTGGACCACCTGCTCGCCGCGGCACCCATCCAGGGAGTCCCGTATTGGGCCGGCACCCCCTACTGGGCCGGCACCCCCTACTGGGCCGGCATTCCCTATTGGGCGGGCACCCCGTATTGGGCGGGGACACCTTACTGGGCCGGCACCCCCTACTGGGCGGGCACCTCGCCCGCCACCGAATACGGGCGGCCCGGTTTCGGCGGACGCACCCCGGTGGCGCTCGTGCTGCCCGACCCGGCCACGACCGCTCCGCCGGTCGAGCGCCGACCCGTGGTCGCCGTGCCCGACACCGGGTTGGGCACCCACTCCTGGTTCCCCGACCGGGACGACCCGGCCAGCCTGGCCACGACGAACGTCGACTTCCACGGCTTCCGCCTCGGCCTCGACGGACCGGCCGGGGCGGGGTATGCCGCGCCGCCGACCAACCCGCTCAACCCAGTCATCGAACATCAAGCCGGGCACGGCACCTTCATCGCGGGTCTGATCCGCCAGTTGTGCCCACAAGCCCGCATCCTCGCCATCCCGATCATGCGCGCCGACGGAGTAGTGCCCGAGAGCACCTTGATCAACACGCTCACCCTGCTGCTCGCGCGGCACAAGGAGGCCCTGGTCACCGGGCGCCCCGACGGGTTGCTCGACGTGCTTTCCCTGTCCCTCGGCTACTACCACGAGAACGCCGAGGACGCCTCGATGGACGGGCCGCTCGGACGGCTGCTCCGCGACTTCGGTGAGCACGGGGTCGTCGTCGTCGCGGCAGCCGGCAACGCCACCACCTTGACCCCGATGTATCCAGCCGCCTTCGCCAACCGCCCGGTCAACTTCGCCGTTGACCGCGTGCCGCTAACCAGTGTGGGGGCGCTCAACCCGGACGACGAGACCGTGGCTTACTACTCGAACGACGGCAACTGGGTGGCTACCTACCGGCGAGGAACGGCCCTGGTCAGCACCTTCCCGACCGACGTGACATCCGCTCTGCAGCCCTCTGCCCGAGTCGATTTCAACGGCCGCACTCGAGCGACCCTCGACCCGGACGACTATCGTGGCGGCTTCTGCACGTGGAGTGGCACGTCCTTCGCTGCGCCCGTGCTGGCCGGGGAGATCGCCGCGAAGCTAGCCGCTGATCCCGATCTCGCCACGATCAGCGGGTCGGCAGCGGTCGCCCGCGGTCGCCGAGCTGTCTTCGACACCGTCACCGAATGGAAGGATCGGGCGTGAGCACCGACCCGACGAGTAACACCACGAGTCACTCGGCCGACGATCCAGCAGCCGACTCGGCAAACGACCCGGCCACCACGCTGGCCACTCGAGCGGCTGCGGCGTTCGCGGCATACCGCGACGGGGATCGCGAGCGGATGGGTGATCTCGTCGACCTGCTCACTCCTGTGCTCTGGCACACCGCGCGCGGGCAACGCCTGGATCACCAGACCGCCGAGGACGTCATCCAGACGGCATGGGTGCGTTTGGTCGAGCGAGTCGATTCGATCGAACAGCCGCAAGCGGTGTTGGCCTGGCTGGTGACGACCGTGCGCCGAGAAGCCTGGCGCAAGCTGCAACGGGCCGGTCGTGACGTGCTCACCGACGAGATTCCCGAGCCGGTCGACCCCCCGAATCACGCCGAATCGGATCCGGCGAACATAGCCGTGCTCAACGAAACCGAACGCACCCTCTGGGAACACATCGGGGAGTTGACCAAGCGTTGCCAGGCTCTGCTGCGGCTCATCGCGTTCGTCGACCGTCCCGACTACGGGGCGGTCTCCGAAGCACTCGGTATGCCGGTCGGCTCGATCGGCCCCACCCGTGGCCGCTGTCTGGCGAAACTGCGAGCTGCTCTGCTCGACGACCCGACCTGGAGCTCCCGATGACCCCACGCCCCGACATCGACCAGCTGGCCGAACAGCCCCTCGACGAGCTCGACGCGACCATTCTCGACGCGATCCGCGCCGTCTACACCGCGACCGATCCGATGCCCGAGGGGCTCACCGACCGGGTCAAGTTCGAGTTGACCCTGGCAGCCCTGCATGCCGAGGTTGCCGAGCTCAGCAACTTGGCCCCGGTCGGGGTGCGGGACGACGCGCTGCGTTACACACCGACCGAGTCGGTCACCTTCACCAGCAGCACGGTCAGCCTCATGGTGACCTTCGGCCCTGCCGCAGAAGGCTCCTCACCCGACCGCCTGCGGGTCGACGGGTGGATCACCGGAGCGGTGGCCTCGGTCGAGTTGCGGATCGACGACGTCAGCTGCATCGCCACCCCGGACGAACACGGACGTTTCGTCATCGAAGACCTGCCACATGGCTCGGCCTGGTTCGTGCTCATGCCGGCCTCGGCCGAGGATCGACCGGTGATCACGCCGAAGATCGAGGTGTAGTTTGCTGGACCGGTGACATCCGAGTCCTCCTCCATGTCGTCGGCACCTGACTCCGGAGCCGATCACCTCGCCGCGATCGAGGCTCTGCACGGTCGCGCACGTGAGGCCATCGAGCAGTATCAGCCGGAGCGGGCCAGTGCCTTGCTGGACCAGGCGGACACGCTGATCACCGAGTTGACCGGGGACGTCGCCGAGTCTCCGGCTGCTCAGGAGCTGGCAGTGCGACTACTGCTGACCCGCAGCTGGACGGTGGCCGAGCGATCCGGCCCCGGCGCAGGCCAAGACGTGCTCGCACGAGCCACCGGGTTGGCCCGGCACATCGGTCGTCAAGACCTACAAACGCTGTGCCTGACCCAGGCAGCATCCATGCTCGGGCGTGGCGGCGACCTGCCCGGCGCGCTCGGGCTCATGAACCAGGCCGAGGTCGGTCTGCACCTCCTACCACTGCCCGACCAGGCCCGGCTGCTGGTCAACCGGGGCACCCTGGCCTTGCAACTCATGCAGCTCGACCGCGCCCGCACCGATCTGGCCCGTAGCGCCGAACTGGCCGAACGAGCCGACGCGCCGACCCTGCTGTTCATGGCTCGCCACAACCTCGGGTACGTCGAGTTCCTCCGGGGTGATCTGCCGGCCGCGTTGTCCTTGATGGATGCCGCCGATGCGATGCAGGTCGACGTCAGCCGCAGTGTCGCGCAATTGGATCGCGCCCGGGTGCTGCTCGAAGCCGGCCTGCTCGACGATGCACTCGACAGTCTCACGACGGCACGCCGGTTGGCCGAAGCAGACGCCGGGGATCAGGACTTGGGCGAGATCGAACTCGACCTGGCCCGGCTGCGACTGCTGCTGGCCGACCCGGCCGGATCAGCAGCGGCCGCCGCCGACGCCGGGCGACGCTTCGGCTCCCGTGACGCCGGAGCCTGGCGACGGACCGCTCACCTGGTGGAGCTGGAAGCCTTGGGCGCCGGCGGCACCCAGCCTCGGGAAACCGCCCGGCTCGCCGAAGCCCTGGGCCGCTCCGCCGAAACGCACGGTGAAACTCACCTGGCCCGCCGTGCAGCGCTCGTCGCCGCCGATGCCTGGCTCGCCCTCAACGGCCCGGACGCCCTTGCCGCAGCGCGAGCGGCATATCAGCGGGCCCGGCCCCTCCTGCGCACCGGCACTCTCGCGACCCGTTTGCATCTACGGTTGGTCGCGGCCCGCCTCGCCGACCACCCCCGGCGGGCCGGCGAGGCGTTGGCCACCGCTGCTGACGATCTGGCCCAGGCCCAGCAACGCGCGGCCAGTCTCGACTTGCGGGCCGCCCTGGCCGTGCACGGCACTCGGCTCGCCAATCTTGATCTGAATCTCGGGATGGCCAGTGGTTCGGTCGTGTCCCTCTTCACCCGGGCCGAACGCTGGCGAGCGGTCTCGGACCGGGTTCCGTTCGTGCGTCCACCGAGCGACCCGCGGGCCGCGGAAGCCTCGACCCGACTGCGTCGGCTGCGGCAGGACCTGCGCCAGGCGCCACCGGAGCAGCACAGCACACTGCGTGCCCAGGCTGCAGCGCTAGAGCGGCAGATCAAGGCTCTCCATTGGGCTCACGGGGTGCAACAAGCCCCGGGGACTCGGCCGCCACGACCCCTTCCGTATGCCGAGGTGCTCCAGGCCGTGCGGATGGCCGAGGTCACCCTTGCCTCCTATCTGCCCCACGCCGGGCATCTCTACGCCGTGGTGCTCACCCCTCGTGGCGGCCGGATCGTGCGGCTGGGGTCCATCGCGGCAATCGCATCGACCGTGCACCGGGTTCGCGCCGACGCAGACGCGGCCCGCCTGCCAGGGATCGGCGCCATGCGGGCTGCCGTCGAAAGCTCGCTGATAGCCGGTTTGACCACCCTGGATGAGGCGCTGCTCGGTCAGCTGGCCACCGCAGCCACCGGGGCTGCCGGATCACCCATCGGACGGCTGGTCGTCGTGCCCTCCCGGCAACTCGCGAGCGTGCCCTGGGGAATGCTGCCGAGCCGGCGCGGGCGAGCGACCTCGGTCGCCCGGACCGCATCGGCGTGGGCCGCGGCCGTAGGCGCCCAGCCGGTCGTGCAGCCACGGGTGCTGGCTATCACTGGGCCCGAATTGGAGTATGCCGCAAGCGAGGTCGCGTCGGTGGCCGCCACATGGTCGGCAGCGCCGACTGCCACCCTGCGGCAACTCGACGAAGTCGAGGCGACTCGGGCCGCCGTGGCCGCAGCCATCCCGAAGGCCGATCTGATCCACATCGCCGCGCACGGACGGCACCAGCACCAGAGCCCACTCTTCTCGACGCTGCGGCTGGCCGATGGTGACGCCTTCGCATACGAACTCCCGGAGGCGGGGTTGGTCGCCTCACATGCGGTGCTGTCTGCGTGTGAGGTCGGGCGGGCGACCATCCGCGCCGGTGACGAGTCGTTGGGGCTGGCGGCGGTGCTGCAGAGCCTGGGCGTGCGGTCCGTCGTGGCGGCGACCACCCGGATCCCGGACGAGCTCGCGGCAACCGCGATGACGGCATACCACAAAGAGCTTGTCACCGGATCGGACTCGGCCGAGGCGCTCGCAGTGGCGACAGCGGAGTTGCCGCTTGCGGCGCGGGCGTTCACATGCCTCGGTGGCCCGTGGCGCATCGACCCCCGGGGCGGTCAGTCGACGAGCCCCTCGAAGAGCACGGTGGATAAGTAGCGCTCCCCGAAACTCGGAATGATGACGACGATCATCTTGCCGGCGTTCTCGCCACGCGCGGCGACCTGGCCTGCGGCATACAGCGCTGCCCCTGAGGAGATCCCGACGAGCAACCCTTCTTCGGTGGCCGCTTGTCGCGCGGTCGTCACGGCGTGCTCGGCGTTGACGTCGATGATCTCGTCGTACACCGACTGGTCGAGGATCTCGGGCACAAAGTTTGCCCCGATGCCCTGGATCTTGTGGGGGCCGGCCCGGCCCTCGGTGAGGATCGGGCTCTCCTCAGGCTCGACGCCGATGATCTGGACACCCGGCTTCCGTTCTTTGAGCACTTGGCCCACCCCGGTGATCGTGCCGCCGGTGCCGATACCCGCCACGACGATGTCGACCCCGCCGTCGGTGTCCGACCAGATCTCCTCAGCGGTCGTCCGCCGGTGGATCTCGGGATTCGCCGCATTGGCGAACTGCTGGGCCAGCACCGCTCCCCGGCGCTCGGCGACGATCTCGTCTGCGCGTTGCACCGCGCCCCTCATGCCGGTCGCCGGGTCGGTGAGGATGAGCTCAGCCCCGAAGGCGCGCAGCAGAGCGCGGCGCTCCTTGGACATCGACTCCGGCATCGTGAGCACGACATGGTAGCCGCGGGCCGCACCGACCATGGCCAGCGCGATCCCGGTGTTGCCCGAAGTCGCCTCGACGATGGTGCCGCCCGGTTTGAGCTCCCCCGAGGCTTCGGCGGCATCGACGATCGCCACCCCGATCCGGTCCTTGACCGAGTTGGCTGGGTTGTAGAACTCCAGCTTGGCCACGACTTGCCCGGGTGATCCGGCGAACATCCGGTTGATCCGGATCAGGGGCGTGTTTCCGATGAGGGCGGTGACGTCATCGTGGATGGGCATGGAGGTCTCCGTGGGTGGCTCGGGCCGGGTCGGCAGGTCTTGGTGCAAGCCAGAATGGCTGTTGTCTTATGGTTATTCTAATATGCAGTTATTTCTGACTGTTCTCGGTGTCCACCACCCGGACCCGGCTACGGGCACACATGCTGGCCGGACCTGCCCACACTCGCATCTGCCCAGCCGACGGCCAGCCCGCCCCCAAGCCAACTCACCGACGCCGACACCGGTGCACGCTGATCCAGCGAGTGTGTGCGTCGCGCGTCCGGTGATGGGAGAATACGAGGTGGCCGCCTGCCGATGAGTGGGCAAGCTTGAGTGGTCAAGATTGAGTGGGCAAGATATGGCCCAGATCAAGAATGGGGATCCCACATGGATACAAGACGCATCAGCGCGCCTGACGCCCCTAAGACCTCCGGCTATGCACAGGCTATCGAGACAACCGACGCTCAGCGCACAGTCTACGTCAGTGGCCAGATTCCCGTCACGCCAGAGGGCGAAGTGCCCGACAACTTCCGCGATCAGGCGAGACAAGCCTGGCGCAACGTCGAGGCGCAGCTTCGTGCCGCAGGTATGAGCTTGCACAATATCGTCAAGCACACCACCTATCTCAGCGACCGCTGCTATCGGCAGGTCAATTCGGACGTACGCCGGGAGGTGCTGGGCGATCACGAAGCCGCCCTCACCGTGATCATCTCCGGCATCTATGACGAGGCCTGGCTCCTGGAAATCGAGGTGATTGCCGCGGCATAGCCACGGATTGCGCACCCGGATTGTCAGCCCGACGACTGGTTCAGGAAGCTGAACCGAACCTGGCGGTCCGGGTTGTCGACATTGAGATCGACGAGGCAGATGCTCTGCCAGGTGCCCAGGGCCAGCCGCCCTCCTATGACCGGCACGCTGGCGTAGGGCGGCACGAAAGCTGGCATGACATGGGAACGGCCGTGACCCCGGGAACCATGCCGGTGCCGCCACCGGTCGTCAGCCGGCAGCAGCTCGCGCAGGGCCGCCAACAGGTCCTCGTCGCTGCCCGCTCCGGTCTCGATGATCGCGATTCCGGCCGTCGCGTGCGGCACGAAGATGTGCAGCAACCCGTCGCCGCGTCCTGACACGAAGTCGGCGCAGTCGCGGGTCAGGTCGAGGATCGTCTCGCGGTCACCGGTGCGGTAGCGGCGGGTCTGCGTGGGCATCCGAGGGTCCATGGACTCATGCTGCCAGCCCGGCGTGAACCCGCAGCGTGCCAGGCGGTGCTGGCGACCGGGGTCACACGCACGGTGAGCGATCGCTTAGCGGCTACTACACTCGCCAACCATGAGCGCCCTGCAGATCACCGCGATCGCGTTGTGCTTCACGATCCCCCTGCTCGGATGGTTCCTGTTGTTCCGGCAGGCGATCCGTTTCTACCGGCTCTTCCAGACCGGGCAGGCCGACGACACGCGCACCAACCAGCCGACGACCCGGGTCATCACCGTGGGCAAGGAGTTCCTCAGCCACAACCGGCTGGGACGGCTGCCCGTGGTGTCGATTGCCCACTGGTTCACTGCAGTGGGCTTCTTCCTGCTCTTCGCGACCCTCGTCAACGCCTTCTTCCAGCTCATCTGGGCCGACTTCCGGCTGCCGATCGTCGGGCATTTCGCGCCGTTCGAGTGGCTCGTCGAGTTGTTCGCCGGTGTCGGTTTCATCGGCATCTGCGTGCTCATCGTCGTTCGTCAGCGGCACCACCCGCGCGGCGCGGCCGGCACAGCCGGGCGCCGCTCCCGGTTCTTCGGCTCCACCTGGTGGCACGCTTACTACGTCGAGTTCACGATTTTCACCGTGATGCTGTGCATCATGCTGCTGCGCACCCTCGAATCGCGTCTCGTGCAGATCGAGCTCGGCGTCAGCTATCAGGACCCCGAGATCTTCCTGCACTTCCCGCTCAGCGGCTGGGGCGACCAATACCTGTGGTCGTGGGCTGACCTCGAGACCGTCGAGCAGCTGATCTACCTGGTCGCCGCGATCAAGATCCTCGTGAGCTTCGCGTGGATGATCACCGTCTCGCTGACCCCGACCATGGGGGTCGCCTGGCACCGCTTCCTCGCCTTCGTCAACATCTACTTCAAGCGCAACGCCGACGGCCGCACCGCCCTCGGCGCCGCCCAGCCGATGATGGTCAACGGCAAGCCGTTCGACATGGAGGCCATGGAAGACCTCGACGAGGACACGGTGCTCGGTGCCGAGAAGGTCGAGGACTTCACCTGGAAGGGCCTGCTCGACTTCACGACGTGCACCGAATGCGGCCGCTGCCAGAGCCAGTGCCCGGCCTGGAACACCGACAAGCCGCTCTCGCCCAAGCTGCTCGTGATGACGTTGCGGGACCACGCACACGCCAAGGCACCCTGGCTGATGGCCACCGACGAGGCCCGCCCCGACCTGCCGGCCCACACTCTCAAGCTCGCTGACGCGCCTCTGGTAGGCACACCGGACAGCTACGACCCGGAGCACGCGCTCACGGCATACGACCCGCTCGGCACCGACGGCGTCATCCACGAAGACGTCCTGTGGTCATGCACCACCTGTGGTGCCTGCGTCGAGCAGTGCCCCGTCGACATCGAGCACGTCGACCACATCCTCAACATGCGCCGCTACCAGAACCTCATCGCGAGCGCCTTCCCCAGCGAGTTCGGCGTGCTTTACCGCAACCTGGAGAAGAACTCGAACCCGTGGGGTCTGGCGCCACGAATGCGGATGGACTGGACCAAGGGACTCGACTTCGAAGTGCCGGTCGTCGGCGCCGACGTCGAGGATCTGTCCGAGGTCGACTACCTCTTCTGGGTCGGGTGCGCCGGTGCTTTCGAGGATCGCGCCAAGCGCACCTCGCGAGCCGTGGCCGAGCTGTTGCACACCGCAGGTGTGTCGTATGCCGTGCTCGGTGACGGCGAGGCGTGCACCGGTGACTCGGCACGCCGTTCCGGCAACGAGATGCTGTTCCAGATGCTCGCGATGCAGAACATCGAGGTGCTCAACGAGGTCGGCGCGACGAAGATCGTCGTCACCTGCGCGCATTGCTTCAACGCGCTGAAGAACGAGTATCCCGACTTCGGCGGCAACTACGAGGTGCTGCACCACACCCAGGTGCTCAACCGGCTGGTCCGGGAGAAGAAGCTCGTTCCGGTGTCCCGCCCCGGCGAGTCGGCCGGCTCGAAGGACGCCTCGACCGCCAGCTCGGTGACCTATCACGACCCGTGCTACCTGGGTCGGCACAACCACATCTACGCCCCGCCACGTGAGCTGCTGGAAGCACTGCCCGGCGTGACGATGACCGAGATGCAGCGGCACAGCATGAAATCGTTCTGCTGTGGCGCCGGCGGTGCGCGAATGTGGGCTGAGGAGAAGCTTGGCAGCCGGATCAACGTCAACCGGGCTGCCGAGGCGGTGCGCACAGGTGCGAAGCGGGTTGCCGTCGGCTGCCCCTTCTGCAAGGTCATGCTCAGTGACGGGGTGAACAAACTCGCCGAAGAAGACCAGATCGCCGAGGGCGAGGTCGAAGTCGTCGACGTAGCCCAGATGCTGCTCGCCGCCGTCCGGCGTGGTCAGGAGCCCGACGCCGCACCCGCCGAGGAGGCCGAACCCGCCCCGACCGCCTAGCGCACAGAGCTGTCTGAGTGGCGTATCCCACATGCTGGGCGTACGCGGGCCCATGACGTGGCATCGATGAACGGGCCGTACACTAGGAGTGGCCACGTCGCATCGACGCACGCTCGGCCCCAGCCCGCGGTGCGTTGTGGATGAGGATGCGGCCCCCACGGCATATCTCGCGGGGCCGTTGGGGGTGCGACGTCGGCCGCTTTCTTCTTAGCCCAAGCCCGCCGCTTCGAGCCACTCCCGGGCGACGACATCGGGGTCTTTCTTGTCGACGTCGACCTGCTTGACCAAGTCGCTCAACGAGGCAGTTTCGAGCTTCGCCGAAACCGCATCGAGTGCGTTCCTCACATCGTCGGAGACCACCTCGTTGCGGGCCAACGGCACGACGTTGTCCGAGCCGAAGAGCCGCTCGGGATCCTCGAGAGTGACGAAGCCGTGAATCGCGATCTGCGGGTCGGTCGAGAAGATGTTCGCTGCTTGAGCCTGACCGCCGAGCAGAGCGTCGACGACGGCCTTGCCTTTGAGCGGGCGGAAACCGGCCGGTTCGAGGTTGTATTCGCTCTTGAGCCCGGGCAGGCCCTGCGGCCGGCCCTGGAATTCCGGTGGCGCCGCAATAGTGAGTTCGCTCTGGTGGGTGACCAGATCGGCAATGCTCGTCAGACCCCACGCCTGGGCCGTCTCCTTGGTGACGACGATCGAGTTCTTGTCCTCGGCGGCACTCCTGGCTAGCACGGTGAGCCCGTCTGGCACCGCGTCCTGAAGGGCGGCATACACCTCGTCGGGGTCTTTCTCGGTGGCCTCCTTGTCGAAGAAGCTCAGCAACGACCCGGTGTATTCGGGCACCATAGCGATCGAGCCCTCCTGCAAGGCGGTGAGGTACACCTCGCGGGAGCCGATGGGCGGGCGGGTGGACGCCTCGACACCCGCGGCAGTGAGCGCTTGGGCGTAGATCTCGGCGAGCACCTGTGACTCGGAGAAGTCGGCTGCACCGACGACGATCGGACCGACCCCCCCGGCGCTCGCCGGAGGATCTGCGTTGCCACTCGAGTTGGTGGGATCCGAGTTGGCGCCACAGGCGGCCAGCCCGGCCGCCAGGATGGTGGCGAGGGCCGATCGGACAAGGCGGCGAGAGATGGCGATCATGTCAGCTCACTTTCGTCGGGTGGTGCTGCAGTGCGGGCAGTACCGGGCGCGAGCATCCGGCCTTCGCGGGTGGTAACCGATCGGCCAGATAGATGCTTCCCGCCCAGCCCTGGTGACACGCAGTACCGGGCGGCCACGGCAAGCAAGCCGTCCACCGCGAGCGCGAGCAACGCGACGAGCAGCGCACCGCCGGCCATCTGCGGGTAGTCCTGCAGCGCCAGCCCGTCGATGAGGTAGCGGCCCAAACCGCCGAGACTGACCGCCGCAGCGATCGTCGCGGTCGCGATCACTTGCAAGGTCGCCGCACGCACTCCGGACAGCACCAGCGGCAACGCGCACGGCAACTCGACGTCGAGCAGCACCCGTCGGCTCGACAACCCCATGCCGTATGCCGCGTCGCGGACTGCCGGGTCGACCGCTTGCACCCCGGAATAGGTGCCGGACAGCAGCGGCGGGACGGCCAGCAGAACCAGCACGACGATGCTTGGGATCACGTATGCGAGCGTGGACGAGATTCGCGGGCCGAGGAGCATCGCCACGACAAAGAGCAACCCCAAGCTGGGCACGGCCCGCATCGAATTGGCGAGGGTGACCAGCCAACGGCCTCGGCCGGTGTGACCCACCCAGGATCCGAGCGGCACAGCGATGGCCGCGGCGAGGAGAATGGTAATGGCGCAATAGCCGAGGTGCTCGACAACCCGAGTGGGTATGCCGCGAGGTCCGCTCCACTGCTCTGCGGCCAGCAGCCACGACCAGATCTGCTGGAGCACGCGATCACCCGTCCCGGACACCGGCCGATATGGCCGAGCTAGGGGCTGGAGCCAGGTCGTCGGGAGCATCCGGACCCGAGGCCGCAATGTGGGTCCATGGGGTCAGTGCCCAGGAGACGGCCCGGATCGACAGGTCGAAGAGCAGTGCGAGCAGCATGCAACTTGCTAGGCCCACGCCGATCTCGAGTGGATAGTCACGCTGATAACCATCGGTGAGATAGAAGCCCAGCTGAGGCTGGCCGATCAGCGCCGCCACCGACACGATGCTGACATTGCTCGCCGCAGCGACCCGTAGCCCGGCCGCCAGCACGGGCACTGCCAGCGGCAGCTCCACCGCGAACGCCCGGGAAACCCCGCGATAGCCCATCGCGATAGCTGCCAGCAGGGTGCTCTCCGGCACGGAGTTCAGTGCATCGACGACGGTGCGCACGAGCAGTGCCACCGTATAGATCGTCATGGCCACGTAGACGTTGGCCGCATCGATGATGCCGGTGCCGATGACCAGGGGTAACAAGATGAATAACGCCAGGCTCGGGATCGTGTAGAGCAGGCCACTGGCCCCGACGATGACTGGGGCCAGCCGAGACCGGCGCCGAGCCAGCCAGCCGATCGGCAGCGCAAGCAAGAACCCCAGCAGCAGCGGGACACCGGCGAGCAGGGCGTGCGAGACGGCATACTCACCGATCTCACCAAGGTGATCGAACACCCAGGTCATGGCGTTCCACCGGCGACGCCCGGCAACGCTGACGCCAGGGTTTCGAGCACGTCGGCGGCATGCACCGTGCCGGCCAGCACACCTTCGGCGTCGGCCAGCACCCCTCGCCCGGACGGGCTGGACAAGGCCGCGTCGAGCGCCCCGCGCAGCGAGCCGTCGACTGCGGCGACCGTCCCACCGCGATGCAAGTCCGCAGCGCCAATCGGTGCTTGTAGGCGGGCCGGCTCGACCCAGCCCAGAGGACGCTGGTCCTCGTCGACGACCAGCAACCACCGGTCGTCGGTCGCTGACCGCGCCTGAGCCGGTGTCGTCCCGATCCGGACGGTCGGCTCGGCGACTAGCGGTAGCCGTGGGGCAGGCTGGAAACCCAACGCCCGGTAACCACGATCCCGGCCCAGGAAGTCGGCCACGAAGTCGTCGACTGGGTCGGCCAGCAGCCGCTCGGGCGCGTCGACTTGGGCCAGCTTGCCCCCGACGCGCAGCACCGCGACCCGGTCGCCGAGCTTGGTCGCCTCATCGATGTCGTGCGTCACGAAGAGGATGGTCTTGCCCAGCTCACGCTGCAGGCGCAAGAACTCGTCCTGAAGCGACTCACGAACGATCGGGTCGACTGCCGAGAAAGGCTCGTCCATGAGCATGACCGGCGGATCTGCGGCCAGCGCGCGGGCGACACCGACCCGCTGCTGCTGGCCGCCGGACAGCTGGCTCGGGTAACGTCCGGCCAGCGCCGGCTCCAGGCCCACCAGCTCGAGCATCTCGTGAGCACGGCGGCGGGCCCTGGACCTGCCCCAGCCCAGCAGCCGTGGCACGGTGGCCACGTTGTCGACAACGGTGCGATGGGGGAACAGGCCCACGTGCTGGATGACATAGCCGATGCCACGGCACAGCTGGGCTGCGTCGGCTGCCGAGACGTCTTGGCCGTTGACCGCGATGGTGCCCGAGGTGGGCTCGACCATCCGGTTGACCATCCGCAAGGTCGTCGTCTTGCCGCACCCCGATGGCCCGACGAGCACGCTGATCTGCCCAGCTGGGCACTCCAGGGTCAGGTCGTCGACCGCGGTGGCAGGCCCGTGACCGGGCGCACCGGCATACCTCTTGGTCACGTGCGCAAAAGTGATCATGGGCAATCAGGGTCGCGCCGCCACTGTTGGCTAGGTTCCCCGTCCTCCTTTCGATCCGTGCGGGAGCAGCGGCGTAGCCCGCAGGACTGGCCCTCACGGTTCCCCTCGGTGACCGAGCCCGGGCCCATTGGCCTGGCACAACGTGCTGGACGCGTCATGCTCGACCACCTTAGACGAGGTGACTGACACTGCACCTGGAGTCGGCCAGGCTCGGTAGCACTTGATGCTCACTAGGTGCCCGGCAGTCGACCGGCCTCAATAGGCTGGCCCCGTGACCGACGCCCAGCTCGCCCGTGACATCGACGCCTCCTGTCGCCTGACCGGTGACTTCCTGCTGCGTTCGGGGCAGCGGGCCACCGAGTATTTCGACAAGTACCTCTTCGAGGCACAGCCGACGCTGCTGGCCCGGGTCGCCGAACAGATGGTCGCGTTGTTGCCCGAGCACACCGAGTTGCTCGGCGGGCTCGAGCTCGGCGGAGTGCCGATCGCGACCATGGTGAGCGCCCGCACCGGCATACCAGCGTTGTTCGTGCGCAAGAAGGCCAAGGACTACGGCACCTGCAAGCTCGCCGAAGGCCCTGAGGTGACTGGACGGCGCGTGACCCTCATCGAGGACGTGATCACGACCGGGGGCGCGGTCCGTGAGGCCACTCGGGCCCTGCGCGAGGCCGGAGCCATCGTCGAGGTCGTCGTCTGTGCCATCGACCGCTCCCCCGGAGCGGACAATCCGCTCGCCGACGTCGAGTTGGAGGTGCGGCCGGTGCTCACCAAAGCCCAGCTCGACGCGGTGCGCGGCTAGGCCGGAGGCACCCGGCTAGAGGTCTGCGCGCTGGAAACCCTGCCACGAACGACTCGCCGTGGGCCCGCGTTGACCTTGATAGTGAGAGCCGTATGCCGCACTGCCGTAGGGGTGTTCGGCCGGTGAGGAGAGCTGGAAGAAGCACAACTGCCCAATCTTCATGCCCGGGTAGAGCATGATCGGCAGGGTCGCGACGTTCGAGAGCTCGAGGGTGACGTGCCCGGAGAATCCCGGATCGACGAAACCGGCAGTCGCGTGGGTGAGCAGCCCGAGCCGGCCCAGGGACGACTTACCTTCGACCCGCGCCGCCAGGTCGTCGGGCAGGGTCACCGCCTCCAGTGACGATCCGAGCACGAACTCACCCGGGTGCAGCACGAAGGCCTGGTCGCCGGTGCCGCCCGGACCGGTGCCGACCTCGACGAGCCGGGTGAGTCCGGGCTGCTCGGCCGCCGGGTCGATGACCGGGTAACGGTGATTGTCGAAGAGCCGGAAGTACTTGTCCAGGCGCACGTCGACACTGGAAGGCTGGACCATGGCCGGATCCCACGGATCGAGGGCCACCCGCCCGGCCGCGACTTCGGCTCGGATGTCTCTGTCGGAGAGCAGCACGTTGACAACCTACCCGTGCGCGGACGGCATACCGTTCGTGAGGCGATGTGGCGGTGGGCTAGACTCGCGTGTCGCCCGGCTCCACGAACCTGGGCAGGCGAGCGTAGCTCAATGGTAGAGCGCTAGCTTCCCAAGCTAGATACGCGGGTTCGATTCCCGTCGCTCGCTCCGAGGACACAACCGCCTGTGCACAGGCTGCCGTCAGCCACCATTCCGTCGTACTCTTGAAGCTTAGCCACATGCAAGTGGACGTTCTGTCGCGTCACGGGCAGGCACCGTTTCGTGCCTGGTCAGGAGGTCGAGTCGTGGGCCGCCCCATCATGCCGACGATTGGGCTGGCTGTTGCCTTGCTGGTGACGGCCGCGCCTGTTGGGACTGCCGCGGAGTCGACCGATGTTCAAGCGAATGCTCCTGCACTGTCTACTGATCCGGCTTCTGACGCCAGCGCCATCTTCCCCACGAACACGCAGATCGCGGCGGCTCTTGCGGTCAACCCGACCGACAGCCGCTATGTCATTGCCGGGGCCGAAGACGCGCAGCGCCAGCCGGCGTGCGCTCCGGGCCCGGGCCAGGGTTTGGCCCTCCGCTCGGACTGCTCGCTGCTGCCGGATGCGGGCACCTCGGGGGTCTACACCTCCGAAGACGGTGGGTCGACGTGGACCGACCATGGCGTGCTCGATGACCAGCCCGGATGGAGCGATGCCGGCGTCGTCTCTGCTGGCCACCCGGTGATCGCCTACGGGCCCCGGCCCAAACCGGATGGTTCCGGATTCAGCTACCAGGGCGGCACCCGTGCCTACTACGCGAGCCGGGCCACGGTCGAGGGCGCCGACGGTGGCGAATACATCGTCGTCAGCTGGTCCGACGACAACGGCATGTCCTGGTCGGCTCCGGTCATCGGCACCAAGACCAGCGCGGCCGACGACAAGCACTCGATCAGCGTCGACAAAAACCCGGCCAGTCCTTACTTCGGCCACCTCTACCTCACCTGGACCGAATCCCGATCGGCCACCGGCACCGATCCCGGAGCAGTCATGGTGGCGGTTTCCGGTGACGGCGCGAGCACGTTCACCGACCCCGAGCAGCTGTCCCCTGTCGACACCGTCGACATCGGCGACGGTCGGCACGGCCCGTCGAGCACGGTGGGGCCCGACGGCACGGTCTACGTGGCCTTCAAGCACGAGACGGACCAGGCCGTGACAGTTTCTCGTGACGGCGGCGCGACCTGGACCCGGCCGACGGCGATCAGCCCAGTCACCGACATCGCCGATCCGATCCCCGGCGCCAACTTCGGCACCAACTCCTTCCCGGCCATCGCCGCCGACCCGCGGCTGGGCAGCCAGACCGTGTATGCCGCTTGGGCCACCCACACGGACGACGGAGGCCGGGTGGTCGTCGCCGAGTCTTCCGACGCCGGGATGAGCTGGAGCGAGCCGGTGCAGGTCAGCGGCACCGAAGGCTACGCCTTCTTCCCGAGTCTGGCCGTGGCGCCGAACGGCCGGGTCGATCTCGGCTATCAGGCGCTCACCGCTCGTGACCCCGACACCTTCGGAGTCGGCAACGCCACTATCGACGCCTATTACGTCAGCTTGGCCAACGATGGTTTCTGGGGCCAGCCGCAGCGAGTCTCCTCGGTGAGCAGTGATCCGGCCGTCAGCGCCCAGGCCAACTTGCAGCGCCAGTCGTGGGGCGACTACACGGTGCTGGTGTCCGACCATGCCGGAGTGTGGTTCAGCTACACCGACTCACGCAACGGCGTCGGTTGCGACGACGTCGACGCATACCAGCGCGATCTGGTCGACACCGACGAGAGCCCAGCGCCACCGGTGTCGTGTCCGGCACAGTTCGGCAACACCGACGTCTTTGTCGCGGTGTTGACCGCCCCAATCGGGGACGACGGCTAGTCCGACCCGGCTAGCCAATCGGCCGCCACGGCCTGGGTGAGCTGAAGCAGTAGTGGCCCGGCACGGGACATGCACCGGGCTAGCTCGGACTCGAGATCGGTGAGCGCATAGACGCGGGAGATTCCTGCAGCGGCGAGATCGGTCGGGCCGAGCTGAGCGCGCCCACAGACAGCAACCACGGGTATGCCGTGTGCCCCGGCCGCCGCGGCCACTCCCACCGGGGTCTTGCCCAGCAGAGTCTGACGATCGAGGGACCCTTCCCCGGTGATCACGAGTGCGGCTTTGTCACACAGGTCGTCGAACCTGACGAGGTCGAGGAGCAGCTCGACTCCCGGCCGCATCCGCGCCCCGAGAAGGGCAAGGGCGGCATACCCGACCCCACCGGCTGCACCGGCGCCGGGGCGACGGGTGTCGTCACGCCCGGTGGCCGCGGTGACCTGAGCACTGAAGTGGGTGAGCGCGGCCTCGAGCACTCGCTGATCGTGCGGGCCAGCGCCTTTCTGTGGGGCGAAGACCGCGACCGCGCCGAAGTCGCCGAGCAGCGGGTTGGCGACGTCGCAGGCGACGGTGATGTCGACCTCACGAAGCCGCGGGTGCAGACCCGCCAGGTCGAGGGTGTGCAGCTCGGCCAGTGGCCCGCCGCCGTCCGGCAAAGGCTTCCCGTCGGCGTCGAGCAGCCGGGCACCGAGGGCAGCGAGCATGCCGGCTCCACCGTCGGTGCTCGCGCTGCCGCCAATCCCAATGACGATCTCGCCAATGGCGGGCTGGTCGAGCACGGTGGCCAGTGCCTCGCCGAGCCCGCGGGAGCTGGCGCTCAGCGGTGCTGGGACACCCCCGGGCAACCGCGCCATGCCGCAAGCATCGGCCATCTCGACGACCGCGACCCCGTCGCGCACGGCATACCCGCTCCGGACCGGCTCGCCGGTCGGGCCGGCCACCGTCACCGCGACCTTGCGGAAACCCGCTGCTTCGACCGCAGCCAGTGTGCCATCACCACCGTCGGCGATCGGGACAGCGCGGACCGCACGGTCCGGGGCCGCCTCGGCCAGAGCCTGACGGATTGTCTCGAGCACCTCGAGCGCCGTGAGCGAGCCCTTGAACTTGTCACAGGCGACGACGACGTGACCCGCCCGGGGCGAGGGCTGGGACGTCATGGGTGGAGCCTACGGATGGCCCGGGCCAGGTCAAGTTGTGCCGCATGTGGCAGGTTCGGCCGCGAATAGCGCCTGCGCAGGAGCCAATTGCAGCCGGAGCTACTACACGCGACCGGCCCTCGAGGCCAGTGCGGTGCCCGCCGTCACCCGAGTGCGCAGCTGAGCCCGCATGTGTGAAGCCGGGCACACGGCATACCTCTTGCTTTTGTTACTGGCCGGTAGGAAACTGGTACTTCCGCTTGGCCGAGCGGCGATGGTGCCCTGTGCCTGGGGTGCACCGCGGGCTGGGGCAAGCTGCACGGTTCGACGACATGAAGGGCATCACCAATGGGGCACTACAAGGCCAACGTCCGGGATCTGGAGTTCAACCTCTTCGAGGTCTTCGGCCGTGACCAACTCCTCGGCCAGGGTCTCTACAGCGAGCTCGACACCGAAGCAGCCAAGGACATCCTCGGCGAGGTCGCGCGGCTCTGCGAGAACGAGCTGGCCGAGAGTTTCGTCGACTCCGACCGCAATCCGCCGGTCTACGACCCGGCCACCTACTCGGTGACGATGCCCGAGTCGTTCAAGAAGTCCTACAAGGCCTACTGCGACTCCGACTGGTGGCGCATGGATGTGCCGGTCGAACTCGGCGGGATGCCGGTGCCGCCGTCACTGCGGTGGGCGGTCGCCGAGATGGTGTGTGGCGCGAACCCGGCCATCCACATGTATGCGGCGACCTTCTCCTTCGCGCGTCTCATGTACTACCTCGGCAACGACGACCAGAAGAAGCTCGCCGACTGGACGATCAAGGGCGCCTGGCACACGACGATGGTGCTCACCGAGCCGGACGCCGGCTCCGACGTGGGCGCCGGCCGCACGAAGGCCGTCGAGCAGCCTGACGGCACCTGGCACATCTCGGGTGTCAAGCGGTTCATCACCTCGGCCGAGTCCGACATGTGCGACAACGTCATCCACCTGGTGCTGGCCCGGCCCGAGGGTGCGGCGCCCGGCACCAAGGGGCTGTCGCTCTTCGTCGTGCCGAAGTATCACGTCGACCTCGAGACCGGCGAGCTAGGCGAGCGCAACGGTGCCTATGTCACCAACGTCGAGAAGAAGATGGGCCTGAAGGTCTCGACGACCTGCGAAGTGACCTTCGGCGAGAAGGAGCCCGCAGTCGGCACTCTGCTCGGCGACGTGCACGACGGCATCGCCCAGATGTTCCACGTCATCGAAGGCGCCCGGATGTTCGTGGGCACCAAGGCGATTGCCACGTTGTCGACCGGCTATCTCAACGCCCTCGAATATGCGAAGGACCGGGTCCAAGGTGCTGACCTGACGACGCCGGCCAAGGACGCGCCGCGGGTGACGATCACTCACCACCCCGATGTGCGCCGGTCGCTCATGTTGCAGAAGGCGTATGCCGAGGGGTTACGCGCGCTGGTCATCTACACCGCCACCCACCTCGACACTGTCGACGTCGAGACCGACTCCAACCCGTCGGTGCACTTGGAGAAAGGCACTCCAGGAGAGGTCGCCTCCCGGATGAGCGATCTGCTGCTGCCCCTCGTCAAGGGCCTGGGCTCGGAGCGGGCTTGGGTGCTGCTGGGCACCGAGTCATTGCAGACTCTCGGTGGGTCGGGCTTCTTGCAGGAATACCCGATCGAGCAGTACGTCCGTGATGCCAAGATCGACACGCTGTACGAGGGCACCACGGCGATCCAGGGTTTGGACTTCTTCTTCCGCAAGATCGTCCGCGACAAGGGACAGTCGATCGGCGCCTTGTCGATGGAGATCATGAACTTCGCCAAGAACGTCGGGGCGCAGGACGGCTATCTCGACGCCGAGCGGGCGGCGTTGGGCAAGGCTATGGAGAATGTCCAGGGCATCGTCGGCTACATGATCGGCAAGGCGATGCAGGCCGACCCGCGCTCTGGTGGGGATCTCACGAACCTCTACCTCGTGGGGCAGAACAGCACTCGCCTGCTGCTCGCCAGTGGTGACCTAGTCGTCGGCTGGCTGTTGCTGCGCCAGGCCGAGGCCGCCAAAGCCGCTCTCGATGCCGGGGCCGACAAGAAGGACGTCGACTTCTACACCGGCAAGATCGCCGCGGCGAAGTTCTTCACCCACCAGGTGCTGCCCCGTCTCGGCGCCGAGCGGCGGATGGCCGAGGCCACCGACAACTCGCTCATGGAGGTGCCCGAGTCGGCGTTCTGAGCCGACGTCAGCGCGCTGACCCAGCACGGGCCTGATCGACCCAGGCCCCTGCTGGGTCAGCGGCGCAGCAATGGCACCCGCAGCAGGGCCAGCCCGGCGGCGAAGACGACGAACGCCTGCCAGGGGGCGACCATCCCCACGAGGAAGAACTGCGGGGTGTTGCCGAGCAGGTCGACACCCACCATCGAGACCATGAGCACGCCGAAGACGGTCACGAACACGCCGACCCCGGCGAGCCAGTCGGCGCCCCGCCCGCCGGTGAGTGTGATCGAGCCCGACGTCGAGCCACGGTCGAAACGCACGAAGACGGCAATGAGGCCGGCGGCGACGATCCCCAGCCCGAGGAACCACACCGGTCGCGTCGACCACCACAGTGCCGACCCGACCTCGGGCAGCGCCCAGCCCAGCGTCCGCCAGCCGAGTATCGTGAACATCAGCGCGGTCAGGTGCCACAAGAAAGCTGTCATGGCGAAGGCCCCGGCGGTGACCACCCAGCGCCACAATCGCGGTCGCTCGAGCAGCCGCGACATCGGCCTGCGGGCCAGGGCCGCGGCACCGGCCAAGGCCAAGCCCTGAGCCAGCAGCGCCACGGTCGGCGGCGCCATGTTCGACACCTCGTCCCCGGGGAGACCGACCATCGACACCGGATAGGGCCCGAAAGCCACAGCGGCTAGCAGCCCGGCGGCCCCCGTCCCGGCCATGATGAGAGCGACCCGAGTGGTCAGTGAGCCGTCCCGCCAGGCAAACCCGCACTGGTGCAGGGCCAGCCACACGAGGACGAAGTTGACGTTCCCCACGGCCCCGAGGCCGAGCCCGAACCGCGCCCAGTCCACGAGCACCGCGAGCAGCACGAGGACCACCACGGCCCGCAGGCCCCATCGCTGGTGCCAGCCCTGGGCGGCCCACGCGAACGCGGCGATGCCGAGGTAGATCCCGATGAACCAGAGCAGTTGCGGGACCAGGACCAGGGCCGTGGACACCAGTCGGGCATCGGCATCCGGCTCGGCGCCGGGGCCGCGGGTCCAGCCGAGCAGGTGGGCGGCGAGCCCGAAGAACACCCAGACGATCAGGAAGACGACCGTCGGGCGCAACAACCGGGCGGCTCGTGTGCGGATGAACACGGCATACGCCCCGGGCCCGGCGCCGACCCGGCGGACGAGGGACTCGAGGGTGTAGGCGTGAGCGACCCCGCCGACGAGGAAGAAGACCGGCATGACCTGTAGCAGCCACGTGATCGGCTGCAGCGCCGGGATCAGCTTGAGCGTGTTCGTGATCTCACCGTCGTCGGTCACGGCCACCATGGACCAGTGCCCCAGCACGACGATGAGCAGTGACCCAGCCCGCAACGTGTCGGCCCAGCGGTCGCGGTCACGTGGGGTCGCGGCGGCGATCTCTTCGGCGGTGCGGGGCGTGGTCTGGCTCACCGGGCTAGCGTGCCACGCGCGGGCGCTGATCGGTGGTCAGACTCCGTCGCGAGCGTCCCGGTCGGCGATCGCGGCCAGTCGTTCGTTGTATGCCGTGAGCTCGGCGTCGTGGTCGCGATCAGCCTGCCGGTCGATCCGCCGGGCTTGTGCGTCGTCGGAGCGCACCCAGGCGAGCACGAGCAGCATGGCGAGCATGAGTGAGGGGACGTCCCCGATCGCCCAGGCGATCATCGCGCCCGTGTGTTGGTCGGCCAGCAGGTCGGGCACCCAGGGGATGGCGATGGTTTGGAAGAACTCGCCGGCGAGCAGGTATTGCAGCGACATCAACGAGACACCGAAGAAGGCGTGGAAGGAGATCGTCGCGAACAACACGACCAGGCGCATCGGTGGGCTCCACTTGGGCGGCCCGGGGTCGGTGCCGACGAGCACCATGGCGAAGAGATAACCCGACAGCAGGAAGTGCACGACCATGAGCACGTGCCCGGTGTGGGTGACCAGAGCCAGGTCGAACAGCGACGAGAAGTAGAAGATGATCAGCCCGAAGGTGAAGTTGACCGCGGCGACCACCGGGTTGGCCCAGAAGGCGACATACCGGGAATGGATGATGCCGAGCAGGATCTCCCGAGGCCCGAAGGTGCCGTCCTTGCGGTGCTTCTCGGCCCGCATGACGAGGGTCAGCGGCGCAGAGAGCACAAGCAGGATCGGCGCAATCATCGCGATGTTCATGTGGCTGATCATGTGCCAGGAGAACATGATCCGCCCGTAGATGCCGGGTGCCCCACACGTCGACCAGATCACGACGATCCAGCCGAGCACCCAGCCGAGAGTGCGCAGGACCGGCCACCGGTCGCCCCGGCGATGCAGCCGCACGACGGCCCCGACATAGAGCATGACCGCGACAATCGACACGCTGCCCCAGAGCCAGTCCCAGCGCCATTCGGTGAGCCACGACATCGAGTCGGGAGCCGGTGGCAGCGGGTAGTTGGTGAGCTCTTCGGCCAGGGTGACCGGCGCCGGCCGGTCCTGGTTGGGGTTGCCGGTGCGGGCCAGAGCGGTGGCCACCCCGACCGTCGCCCCCATGACGGCGACCTCGGTGGCGACCAGCCGAGCGAACAGGGACCGTGATCGTGGGTCGCGTTGCAGCCGGTCGAGCACCCGGCGACGTTGCGCCAAACCGAACAGGCCGAGGGCGCCGACTCCGACGACCTTGGCGATGATCAAGGCTCCGTATGCCGTGCCGAGGTCGGCCAGCCCCGACATCCGCACCGTGGCGCTCACCACTCCGGAGAGCCCCACGGTGAGCAGTGACCAGGCGGCGATTGTCGAATAACGCTGAGCGACGACCGGCAGCCAGGTGCCGAGCAGAGGACGCAGCACGAGCAGAGCCGCCAGCCCGCCCACCCAGGCGACCGAGCCGACCAGGTGGAAGGCAAGGCTGTTGACCGCAGTCTCGTGCTCGACGGTGCTGGCCGAGTGCCCGGCGAGGGCGAGCGGGAGGATCGCGATGACCGAGACGACGCCGGCCCACATGGTCGACACCCGGGTGCGGGACAGTGCCGCGATAGTGACAGCGATAGCCGCCATGCCCGCGCTGATGATGCCTTCGCGGAGCACCTCGATAGACCAGACGAACTGCTGGAACTGGGCGAAGAAGAGCGCGTCGGTCGGTGGGGTGCCGGAGATATCGGAGAAGCCGAGCACCACCCCGAGCAGGCCGGCCAACACCCAGACGGTGCCGCTGATCACCGCGAACTGCGGGGCGCGGGCCAGAGCCTGCTTGGCCCGGTCGGGGACAGCGACCGCGGTGAGCAGCAACAGCCCGACCGTCAGCGACGCAGCAAGGTCGTGCACAGCCCGCACCAGGGGCAGCCCCCACCGCACGACGGGGCCTGGGTCCTGCAGCCCTTCGGCAGCCGGGGCGGCAGCGCCACCGACGATGACGAAGGCCGCACACGCGGCGAGGGCCGCCACCACCGTGACGACGAGGGGTACGACGGGCACCTGGAACGTGCCCTGGCGCGAGGGCGCCGAACTGGCCATGGCACCACCTTAAGTACCAACCTCGCAGTCCACTGCGACCGCCCCCAGCGGTCGAGTTCAGCCCCAGACCAGTGCCCGGGCCGGGTCCTCCAGCAGCGCCCCGACCGTGGCCAGGTAACGCGAGGCGAGCTCGCCGTCGACAAGCCGGTGGTCGAAGCCGAGTGAGAGCGTCGTGATGTGCCGGATCGCGATCTCGTCCTCGCCGACGGCGTTCGTCACCACCCACGGTTGCTTGCGGATCGCCCCGAACACCATGATCGCGGCCTCGCCCGGGTTGATGATCGGCGCACCGGCGTCGACGCCGAAGACACCGATGTTGGTGATCGTGATCGTGCCACCGGCCATGTCGGCCGGTGGGGTGCGGCCCTCGCGGGCGGTGACGGTGAGCTCAGCGATGGCGTCGGCCAGCTCGCGCAGGGGGAGCAAGTCGGCGTCCTTGATGTTCGGCACGAGCAGGCCCCGGGGGGTCGCGGCCGCGATCCCGAGATTGACGTAGTGCCGGACGACGATCTGCTGGGCGGCCTCGTCCCACACGGCATTGATCTCGGGGTGGCGTTTGATCCCGAGGCACATCGCCTTCGCCAGCACCAGCAACGGGGTGACCTTGACGTCACGGAACTCCCGGTCGACCTTGAGCCGCTCGATGAGCTCCATAGTGCGCGTGACGTCGACGGTGATCCACTCGGTGGCGTGTGGGGCGGTGAAGGCCGAGCCGACCATCGCCTCGGCGGTCATCTTGCGCACGCCTTTGACCGGGATCCGGGTCTCACCGCGATCGGCCGGTGTCCCAGGCGCACCCGGGCGTCGCGACTCAGGGCCAGCAGGGTATGCCGTGCCGGCCGCGCCGGTGCCCGGCCCGGCCAAGTATGCGTCGACGTCTTCGCGGGTGATTGTCTCGCCGCTCGCGGGCACGTGGGCCAGGTCGACTCCACGATCCTTGGCGTACTTGCGCACCGGTGGTTTGGCCAGCACCCGGGAGGGCCGCTGCGCCGGAGCCTGCCGCCCGGTGAGCTCGGTGAGCGCCCTCGTGTCGCGCCGGACTTCGGGAGCATGGGTGGCCACGAGGCTGCCCATCCGCATGTCCGGCTGGCTGTCCATGTGTTCGCCGGGCGGTGCCGCGACCGAGCGCGCCAGCTCGGTCTTGCGGCGCGGGCGGCGCTTGGCCTCGGTCGGTTTGACGCCGTAGCCGACGAGCACGGGTGTGCGCTGCTCGTCGCTCGCCGACCCGCCGGGCTGAGCGGGCTCAGCCGACGCCACCGACTCAACCGACTCAACCGGCTCAGCAGGCGCAGCAGCGGCAGCGGCGAGGGCCGCAGGAGGCTCGTCCCCGGCATACGACGGGTCGTCGATCGCGATGATCGGCGTGCCGACCTCGACCATGTCACCCTCGGCGTGCAACAGCTCGGTGACCGTGCCGGCCCACGGGATCGGCAGGTCGACGAGTGATTTCGCGGTCTCGACCTCGACGACGATGTCGTTGACCTTGACGGTGTCGCCCACGGCGACCCGCCAGGTGACGATCTCGGCCTCGGTCAGACCCTCGCCCGGGTCGGGGAGCAGGAAATGACGGATACCCATGCCGACCCCTTTCTCAGTAAGCCATCAGGCGGTCGACGGTGTGCAGCACCCGGTCCAGATCGGGCAGGAACTCCTCCTCGATCCGGCTCGGTGGATACGGCACGTTGTAGCCGCCGACCCGGGCGACCGGCGCCTCGAGGGAGTAGAAGCACTCCTGCTGCACTTGGGCAGCGATCTCGGCTCCGATCCCGAGGAAGGTCGAGGCCTCGTGCACGATGACGCACCGGCCGGTGCGCCGGACCGATTCGACGATGACGTCGATGTCCAACGGGGCGATCGAGCGCAGGTCGATGACCTCCAGGCTGAGCCCGTCTTCGGCACCCGCTTGGGCGGCCTGCAAGCAGGTGCGCACCATCGGCCCGTAACACACCACGGTGACGTCGTCACCAGGGCGCACGGTCACCGCGTCGAACAGGCCACGGCCGGGCTCGTCGGCCACCTCACCCTTGTCCCAGTAGCGGCGTTTCGGCTCGTAGACGAGCACCGGGTCCGGGCATTCGATGGCCTGACGGATCATCCAATGGGCGTCGTGCGGCGTTGAACACGACACGACCCGCAGCCCTGCGGTATGGGCGAAATAAGCCTCGTTGCTCTCACTGTGATGCTCGACGGCACCGATGCCGCCACCGAACGGCACCCGGATGACGATCGGCAACTCGACGTGCCCGAGTGAGCGCGCACGCATCTTGGCGAGCGAGCTGACGATGTGGTCGAAAGCGTTGTAGATGAACCCGTCGAACTGGATCTCGACAACCGGACGATAGCCACGCAGGGCGAGCCCGATAGCGGTGCCCACGATCCCCGACTCGGCCAGTGGGGTGTCGATGACCCGTTGCTCGCCGAAGTCCTGCTGCAGCCCCTCGGTCACCCGGAAGACGCCACCGAGCTTGCCGATGTCCTCACCCATGAGCACGACCTTCGGGTCGCGTTCCATGGCGGCGCGCAGCCCGGTCGTGATGCCTTTGGCCAGGGTCGTCGTCATCAGTGCGCCCCCTCGAATCCGGACTGGTATGCCGTGAACTCGGCTCGCTCCCGCTCCACCAGAGAGTGCGGCGCCCCGTAGACGTGCTCGAACATCAACGTGCCCGTCGGGTCGGGCAGCGCGAGGCAGCGGGCCCGGACGTCGGCTGCCATGTCGTCGGCTTCCTCGGCGATCTGTGCGAAGAACGTGCCATCGGCGACGCCCTGATGAGCCAGCCATGCCTTGAGCCGTTCGATCGGGTCACGCAGCTTCCACCGCTCGACCTCGGCCGACATCCGGTATTTCGTCGGGTCGTCGGAGGTCGTGTGCGCACCCATCCGGTAGGTGAACGCTTCGATGAAGCTCGGGCCGTGCCCGGAGCGGGCCGCGTCCAATGCCACGCTGGTCACGGCATACACCGCAAGGACGTCGTTGCCGTCGACCCGAAGCCCGGGGAACCCGAAGCCCCGTGCGCGGTGATAGAGCGGGGTGCGGGTCTGCTTCTCGTTGGGCTCGGAGATGGCCCACTGGTTGTTCTGGCAGAAGAAGACGACCGGGCTGTTGTTGACTCCGGCGAAGACGAACGCCTCGTTGACGTCGCCCTGGCTCGTGGCCCCGTCGCCGTGGTAGGCGGCAACAGCTGCGTCACACTCCGGGTCGCCGGTGCCGACCGCTCCGTCGAGCTGCACTCCCATCGCGTAGCCGGTGGCATGCAAGGTCTGCGCCCCGATGATGATCGCGTAGAGGTGGAAGTTCTTCTCGTTGGGCACCCAGCCGCCGTGGTTGACCCCGCGGAACATCCCCAGGAGATTGACCGGATCGACGCCGCGACACCACGCCACCCCGTGCTCCCGGTAGGACGTGAACGCGTAGTCCTGTGGCCGTAGAGCCCGGCCGGAGCCGACCTGGGCGGCTTCCTGGCCCAGCAAACTGGCCCACAGGCCCAGCTCGCCCTGGCGTTGCAACGCGGTGGCCTCGGTGTCGAACCGACGCACGAGCACCAGGTCGCGGTAGAACCCGCGCAGGTGCTCGGCCGACAGCGCATCGATGATCTCGTCGTAGCGTTCGTGATGCTCGTGATGCTCGGCCACCGGCACCCGCTCACCCTCGGGGGTGAGCATCTGGATCATGTCGGGGCCGCCGTCGCCCATCGCTCGTGGGCCGGGAGTCGTCGCGTCGAACACAGGCACTCCTTCTGGACCGGAGGTGGCCGGCCCGCGTCGAGCCCAGGGCTGTGGCCGGGGTCACCGGCTGGCCAGCCCTCGGCGTCGTTGCCGCTGCTGCCCCACACCTTAGTGGTGCCGAGCTGGTCTCAGGCGCGGGAATACTGCGCCTTTACCTGGCGCCGGTGGGTCAGTCGAGCAACGCGACCAGCTGCGGCGCCGCCCCGACATATGCCGTGGGGCTCAGGGCCTGCAACCGGGCCTCGACCTCGGTCGGCAGCCCGAGCGATGCGATGAAGGTGTGCAACTCCGCGGCGCCGACCCGGTGCCCCCGGGTCAGTTCCTTGAGCCGTTCGTAGGGGTTGTCCATCCCGGGCACGCCCTGCGCGGTGAGGGCGCGCATGGCCGACTGGATCGGCTCGGCGAGCACCTCCCAGTTGGCGTCGAGATCGGCGGCCATCCGCGCGGGCACCGCGTCGAGGCCGGCCAGGCCGCGTCGCACGTTGTCGATAGCCAGCAGCGAATGCCCCACGGCCGTGCCGATGTTGCGTTGCATCGACGAGTCGGTGAGATCGCGTTGCATCCGGCTCTCGACGAGCGTGCCGGCCAGCACGTCGAGCAGGGCACACGAGACCTCGAGGTTGGCCTCGGCGTTCTCGAAGCGGATCGGGTTGACTTTGTGCGGCATGGTCGAGCTGCCGACGCTGCCTTGGCCGCGGACCTGGGCGAAATAGCCCATCGAGATGTAGGTCCACACGTCGACGGCGAGCCCATGCAGGATCCGGTTGAACCGCGCGAGATCGGCATACACCTCGGCCTGCCAGTCGTGGCTCTCGATCTGCGTGGTCAGCGGATTCCATTGCAGGCCAAGGCCCTCGACAAACGACCGGGAGGTGGCCGGCCAGTCGTGGCCGGGCACCGCGGCCAGGTGGGCGCCGTAGGTGCCGGTCGCGCCGTTGAATTTCCCGAGGTATGCCGTCGCCTCGATCCGGGTGAGCTGGCGCTGCAACCGCCAGACGAAGACGGCGAGCTCTTTGCCGAGGGTTGTCGGGGAAGCCGGCTGGCCGTGGGTGTGCGCGAGCATCGGGGTCGCCGCGTGGTCACGGGCCATCGCGGTGAGCGCGTCGGTGAGGCCGTGGGCGGCGGGCAACCAGACCTGTTCCATCGCGCCTTTGAGCATGAGTGCATAGGCGAGGTTGTTGATGTCTTCACTGGTGCAGGCGAAGTGGATCAGCTCACCCAGGCCGGTGTCGGCCGGGTCGGGCGCGATCCCGGCCAACCGCTGTTTGAGGAAATACTCGACCGCCTTGACGTCGTGCACGGTGACCCGCTCGATCTCGGCCAGCTCACCGATCTCGGCGGCCCCGAAGTCCGCGACGATCGCCCGCAACGAGGCCTGCTCGGCCTCGGTGAGCGCCCGCACCCCAGGCACGACCGCGGTGCTGGTCAAGTGGATGAGCCACTCGACCTCGACCCGCACCCGTTCGCGGTTGAGTGCCGCCTCCGAGAGGTGGTCGACCAGCGGTGCCACGACCGGGCGGTAGCGCCCGTCGAGGGCACCGAGAGCGATAGCGGGCTGCAGGTCCCCGAGCGAAGGCATGACGTCATCCTTTCATCGGTGCTACCCCGGTGTCCTCGGGGTGAGTTCGTCACCGGCCAGCTGCTCGACGATCCCCCGGCAGGCAGCTTCGACCTCGGCCAGGCACCGCTCGAAGCCGGCCGCACCGCCGTAGTAGGGGTCGTCGACTTCGACATCCCCGGCGGCGACGGCGACCGGGTCGAACTCGCGCAGCAACCGGATCTTCGCGCGGTCGTGCGGAGCCCGGGCGACCGCGCGCAACTGACGGACATGCCCGTTGTCCGCGGCGAGCACGAGGTCGAGCTCGGCGAAGTCGCGAGGGTCGAACTGGCTGGCCCGGTGCGCCGCGCCGTCGTAGCCGTGCTGATGCAGCACCTTGATGGTGCGCGGGTCGGCGCGCTCGCCGACGTGCCAGCCGCCCATGCCGCTCGAGGTCACCTCGACATGGTCGATGCCGGCGTCATCGAGCAGCTGCCGCAGCACGATCTCGGCCATCGGGGAGCGGCAGATGTTGCCCGAGCAGACCATGGTGATCCGCTGCGTTCGCTGGGGCTGGGTGGTGGCGGCCTGGTCCGAGTGGGTGGGCATGGGCACCATTCAACAGGGGATCCCGTCAACAGGGGACCCCGGCTGGCTGCCGCGGTCAGCCCGGCCGGTGACCAGTGAACCAGCCGGGTATGCCGCGCACGAAAGTCTCGGTGGGCACCGCGCCGAGACCCTCGGGCAGCCGGCCGAGCAGCGGGACGTCGGCGACCCGGGGCAGGTCGGCGAGGTTCTCCTGCATCGCGATATCGGCCTCGGTCTCGTCGGCGGGCCAGGATCCGACGATCAATCCGAGCAGCTCCAGTCGGCGCTGGCGCAGCGCCTCAGCGGTGAGGGCGGTGTGGTTGAGGGTGCCCAAGCCGGCGGCGCAGACGAGCAGCACCCCGCAGCCCGGCTCCTGAGAGCGCAGCAAAACCCCGAGATCGGCGAGTGTGCCGCCGTCCGAATCGAGTTCGACGAGCAGCCCACCGGCACCCTCGACGAGCACGAGATCGTGGTCTCCGGCCAAGGCCCGCACGACGGCCGTATGTTCGGCCACGGTGGGCAGCACCCGCCCCGCCCGGCGGGCCGCAGCCGACGGGGCGAGCGGGTCAGGCAGCCGCGCCCCTTCCCGCAGGGTCAGCCCGGCCGGATGGCCGAGCAACCGACCGATCTCGTCGACGTCACCTGGCTCGTCGGCGGCCACGCCCGTTTGCGCGGGCTTGTAGACCGCGACCCGGGCCCCCCGGGCCAACGCCAGCCCGGCCACCACGGCTGTCGCCACCGTCTTGCCGACTGCGGTGCTCGTGCCGGTGACCAGCACCACCCTGGGCAACCCGGCGAACAGGTCAGCGGCTGCGGGCAGTTCGTCAGCCACCGGTGATCTCACGTAACACCGCGAGCGCGTCGGTGAGGTCGGTGTGGTCGGCGTGGGCGGTGAGCCGGATCCGCGAGATGCCGTCGGGGGTCGACGGGGGCCGGAAACAGCCGATCCGCAGCCCGTTGTCCCGGGCGTGGGCCACTGCCGCGAGTGCCTCGTCGGGTCCGGGCATCGGCCGGGACAGGACGGCTCCGGCGGGCCGGTCCACCCCGATGGCGTCGGCCAAAGCTGCAGCGTTGGCCCGCACCTGGTTGGGCAGACCCGGTTCTTCAGCGAGCACCCCGAGAGCAGCGAGTGCGGCGCCTGCTGCCGCCGGCGCCAGCCCGGTGTCGTAGATGAACGACCGGGCTGAGTTGACCAGATGGTCGCGCACCGCACCATGGGCCAGCACCGCACCGCCTTGGGAGGCAAGGGATTTCGACAGGGTCAGTGTGAGCACGACATCGGGATTATCGGTGATGCCGAGCCCGGCGGCCATTCCCTCGCCGCGCTCACCGACCACACCGAGGGCGTGCGCTTCGTCGATGATCAGCACTGCCCCCTGCTCGGCGCACACGGCGACGAGGTCATCAAGTGGTGCCGCATCCCCGAGCACCGAATAGACCGATTCGACGACGACGACCGCCCGGCGCTGGGCCCGTCCGGCGAGCAGCTCGGCGACGTGGGCGAGGTCGTTGTGCCGGGCCACGACCCGGGCGGCCCGCGACAGGCGGGCCCCGTCGACCAGCGAGGCGTGCACGTGGGCGTCGGTGACCAGCAGGGTGTCGGCGTCGGTGAGTGCGGTGACCGCGGCGAGGTTGGCGGCATACCCGGTCGAGAAGACCAGCCCGGCCGGTGATCCGGTCAGTTCAGCGAGCGCGGCTTCGAGCTCGGCATGGATCGCCAGCGTCCCGGTGACCAGTCGTGATGCCCCGGCCCCGCCACCGAAGGCCCGGGCCGCGTCGACGGCTCCGGCGATGATCCGCGGGTGAGTGCGCAGGCCGAGATAGTCGTTGCCGGCCAGGTCGAGCAGGCCCGGCTCGGTGATCGGGGTCGAGCGCACCAGACCCCGCTCAGCACGCACCCGGGCGGCATCGGCCAGCCAGTCGAGGAAGTCGGTCACGGCCGCGATCCTGCCAGACCGGGCTCAGCCGTGCACGGCGGCCACCGCGCCGACGAGCGCCGAGCAGACGGTGGCCAGGTCGTCGGGTGTGGTGACATACGGCGGCATCGTGTAGACGAGGTCGCGGAAGGGCCGCACCCAGACCCCCTGCTCGATCGCGTATGCCGCCAGCTCGCCACCGCGCACCGGCTCACGCAGCTGGATCACCCCGATCGCGCCGAGCACCCGCACGTCGGCCACCGAAGCCAGCTCACGAGCTGGTGCCAGGCCGTCGTCAAGGGCCTGCTCGACCCCGGCGACCTCGGCCAGCTCGGTGCCGGCGTTGCGTCGTTGCAGCAGGTCGAGGCTTGCCGAGGCGATGGCGCAGGCGAGCGGGTTGGCCATGAAGGTCGGGCCGTGCATAAGGGCGCCGCCGGCTGCGTCCGAGCTGACCGCCTCGGCGACCGCCCTGGTGCACAACACCGCAGCGAGGGTGAGGTATCCGCCGGTGAGCGCCTTGCCGACACACATGATGTCGGGCACGATCTGCGGGCGGTCGGCGCCCCACATCGTGCCGGTGCGCCCGAAGCCGGTGGCGATCTCGTCGAGGATGAGCAGCGCCCCATTCGCTCGGGCCACCTCGGCCAGCACGCGCACGACGTGTGGGTCGTGGAAGACCATCCCACCGGCCCCTTGGACGACCGGCTCGAGGATGACGGCGGCGATCTCGTCGGCATGCTCGGCATAGAGCGCCCGGGTGGCCTGCTCCCAGGCGTCGAGGGCGTCCTGGTCGCTGGTGCCGAACGTCCACGGTGGTGGCTGCGGGGCGAAGACGTGCTCGGGCAGGATGCCTCGCCACAGCGAGTGCATTCCGCCGTCCGGGTCGGTCACCGACATCGGCGAGAAAGTGTCGCCATGGTAGCCGCCGCGGATGGTGAAGAACCGGGTCCGCCGCCGGCCGGCACCGAGCTGGGCCTGCAGGGCCATCTTCATCGCCACTTCGACCGACACCGATCCCGAGTCGGCGAAGAAGACGTGCTCAAGTGCTGGTTGGCGCGCTGGCTGGCGCGCGGGTTGGTTCGTGGTGACGTCGGGCTCGGCTGCGCGGGGGGCGAGCGTGAGCAACCGTTCGGCCAGACCCAACGCTGGTTCGTGGGTCAGCCCGCCGAACATCACGTGGGCCATCCGCCCCAGCTGGTCGCGGGCGGCAGCATCGAGCTCGGGCACGGCATACCCGTGGATGGCACACCACCACGACGACATCGCGTCGATGCACTCACGGACCTCACCGGTGGGCAGCCGCAGCCGCAATCGCACTCCGGAGGCCGACTCGACCAGATACGGAGGCCGGGCCGCCCCGTTAGCCGCGCCCGGCGAGGCGGCGAACGACGAATACGGGTGCCAAAGATGTGCCTGGTCCGTCTCGAGCAGCCGCCGCAGCTCGTCGGTCACGCGACGATCATTGGGCTGGCGGCACCGGTGCGATGATGCCGAACCGCTCGCCCGCCGGCCCGGTGACCGTGGCCATCCGGCCGTAGCGGCTGTCGGAGGGCGGGTTCAGCACGGAACCGCCGAGTTCAGCCACCTTCGCGGCTGTGGCATCGGCATCGGCCACCCTGAACCAGACCTGCCAGAACGAGGGCGCGGTGAACGGCACGTCGGGACCGAACTGGTGGAATCCGGCCACGACCTGCCCATCGAGACGTTTCGCATGGGAGTAGACGAAGGCGCCGCCGTAACCGACCTCCTCGTAAACCCACTCGACGACCATGGAGTAGAAGGTCTGGGCGGTCAGGTAGGAGTGGGTCAGCAACTCGTTCCAGCACATCGCGCCGACCTCGTCGACCAGGTCGGCTCCGTGGTGCTCCTTGGCCTGCCACAGGCCGAAGACGCCGCCGGTGTTGTCGACGATCACGGCAAACCGGCCCAACTCCATGACGTCCCGCGCCGGCACCACGATGTGTCCGCCGGCTTCTTCAGCCTCGGCGATCGTGTGGTCGAGGTCATCGACAGCCAGATAGGTCGTCCAGGCGACCGGTTGCTGTGGGTCCTGCTTCGCATGGAGCCCGGCGACGACCTTGCCGTCGACATAGGCCATCCGGTAGCCGCTGTCTTCCGGACCAGGGTCGCTGACCTCCCACCCGAGAATCTCGGAGTAGAAGGAGCAGGCGGCGTCGAGGTCGTCGACGGCGACATCCGCCCAGCAGGGGGTTCCATCGGGCCAGGGGGTCTCACGTACGGGCATGGAACCGAGACTAGCGGGTATGCCGCGGGCGCCGCGGGCGAGGGCCTGGGCGCGGCGGCATCCGGGCGTAGTGGCGGGCCACGTGGCTGGCTAGGCCGGGCTCCACGTGGATCGGGTCATCTCACCGTGTTCGACACATCGCGCCGTCCAATCGGACGGCGTCACTTGGACAACCATGCGCCGACGACACCACGGACAGAACCGGAACGGCTCCAGGTCGAGCGCCCGCAGGCAGTCCCGATGATCGGCCTCATCCATCAACCGACCGCACCGCGGGCAGTAGGGCGGTGTTGCCGAGACGTCCGAGTCAGCCGCGTCGTCCACTACACACCCCGCCGGTCAGAAGGTGTCCGAGAGGGCCTTGATCGGCATACTCAACTCGTCAAGCAGCGCGAGATCCTCCTTCGGGTCCCGCCCGAGTGTCGTGAGGTAGTTGCCGACGATCACCGCATTGATCCCGCCGAGCAAACCCTCTCGGGTGCCGAGCTCACCGAGCGTCATCTCACGCCCCCCGGCATACCGGAGGATCGTGCGCGGCAGCGCGAGGCGGAAAGCGGCAATACACCGCAACGCATCGTTGGTCTCCAGGACCGGCAGGTCGCCGAACGGTGTGCCCGGGCGGGGGTTGAGGAAGTTCAACGGCACCTCGTGCGGCCCGAGCTGGCCCAGCTGGTCGGCCAGCTCGGCGCGCTGTTCCAGGGTCTCGCCCATGCCGACGAGGCCGCCACAGCACAACTCCATGCCGCTGTCCTTGATGAGCTGGCAGGTGTCCCACCGCTCGTCCCAGGTGTGGGTGGTGACGACCTCCGGGAAGAAGGAGCGCCCGGCCTCGAGGTTGTGGTTGTAGCGGTGGACGCCCATGTCGGCCAGCTCATTGGCCTGCTCCTCGGTGAGGATGCCCAGCGACGCAGCGACGTTGATCTCGACGCTGTCGCGGATCGCGGCGACGGCCTGCCGCATCTGCTCCATGAGCCTCTTGTCCGGCCCGCGCACGGCCGCGACGATGCAGAACTCGCTGGCACCGGTGTCACGGGTCAGCTTGGCCGCGTTGACCAGCTCGGGGATGTTGAGCCACACCGCCCGCACCGGGGAGGTGAACTGCCCGCTCTGGGAGCAGAAATGGCAGTCCTCCGGGCAACCACCGGTTTTCAGGCTGATGATGCCCTCAACCTCGACGTCGGGCCCCATGTAGCGCATCCGCACCTCGTGGGCGATCTCCAGCAGTTGCGGCAACACCTCGTCGGGGGTCCGCAGCACCTGCAGGATCTGGTCGTAGGTCAGCCGTTCGCCCCGTTCGAGCACTTGCTCGCGGGCTACCTGAAGGATGTCGGTCTGCTCGTGCACCTCTGCCGTCATAGGGACGATTGTGGCCTATGCCGCGGGCTCGTGGGTCAACGGTCCGCCAAGCTCGTGCGATGCCGGCTCTCGTGGGCTGGAAATAGCCGCCGCGCTGGTGCCACCGGCGGCGGAACTCCTCCCAGCCCGCTATGCCATATCGGCCAGGTCGACGACCCGGTGGAATCCGTCCACACCGTCGGGGCGGTGGCTGACCAGCACGACCGTGCGGCCGGTGAAGGCGGCGCGCAGGTCGGCCAGGACCGCTGTGGCGGTCGCGTGGTCGAGGTGGGCGACCGGTTCGTCGAGCAGCACGACCGGGCGGTCGCTGACGTGGGCCCGGGCCAGGGCCAGCCGGGCCCGTTCCCCACCGGAGACGCCGCGGGCGCCGGCGGCCGTGCCGAGCATCGTGTCGAGCCCGTCGGGCAGCGACCTGAACCAGTCCCGCAATCCGGCCGCCGCCAGGGCTGCGACGAGGTCGTCGTCGCTCGCCGCCGGGCGGGCCAGCCGCACGTTCTCCCGTAACGACGAGGCGAAGATGTGCGGCTCGTCGTCGACGACCGCCAACTGGGCCCGCACCTGCTCCAACGACAGCTGCCGCACATCGAGGCCGCCGAGCCGGTAGGTGCCCGAGACCGGGTCGAGGTGGCGGGCCAGCACGGCGAGCAGGGTCGACTTGCCGCTGCCGTTGGTCCCGGTCAGCACGAGGTGCTCGCCGGCCGGCACGATCAGATCGACCGGCGGCAGGTGAAGCCGGCCGGGCAGGCGCTCGGCAGCGGCGGCGGCGCTGCCCTCCGGCGTGTCCGAGCGCGCGGTCCAGCTCGCCGAGACCCCGGTCAGCTCGATGCTCAACCCGGGAGCCGTCGGTGCGGTCTCATATCCCGCGGCTGTTGCTTTCGGGGAGTCGACGGCGGGCGGCTGCTCCAGCAGTGTCCGCAACCGTGCCTCGCTGCCTTTGGCGCGCGCCCAAGCCCCCATCGCGTCGGGCAGTCCGACGAGCGCGTCACCGACAGCGAGCGGGGCGAGCACGACGATCGCTGCGACCGCGTCGGAGAGCCCGACCGTCATCGCCCACTGTGCGGCGAGCGCGGCCAGCACCGTCCCGGACGCGGTGACCAGATGACCGAGCGCAACGCCGAGCGCCCGGGCCCGGGCCAGCCGCCGGGTCGAGTGCGCCAGCGCGGCCTCAGCATCGGTGAGCCATCCACGCGCCTGATCGCCGGCACCGATACCGCGCAGCTCACCGGCATACGAGGTGACCAGCCCAGCCACCCGCGCAACCCGAGCCCGCGCCGCGAGCCAATCCTGCTGGGCGCCGAGTTCCATCCGGCGATCGAGCGTGCTCACGCCGGCATGCCCGAGCAGCACGAGCAACAGCACAAGGGCGCCGATCGGCACGAGAAAGCCGAGCACGACGACGGTGAGCAGCCCGGCCACCACCGAGCCGAGCACTGGCACGAGCACCCGGACCTTGGCAAAGACGAGATCCTCTAGGTCGTCGACTGCGCCGGTGAGCACGTCGTTCCGGGAACGGCGCCCGAGCCGGGCTGGGGTGAGCGGCACCAATGCCCGGTATGCCGCGACCCGGCGGCGGGCGAGCAGGTCGAGTGCCGCGTCGTGTGAGCGGACCCGCTCGACGTAGCGCAGCACCGGCCGAGCGATGCCGAAGGCGCGTACCGCGACGATGACCGCGAGCAGGGTGAGGATGATCGGCCGGTGGCTGGCCGCGACGATGAGCCACCCCGACGTGGCGGTCAGCGCGATGCCCGAGGCCCAGGCGAGCCCGCCGATGACGGCGGCGCGCCGGCTGCCGGGGACCGTCGAGGTCAGTGCTTCCTCGATGACCGAGGACTGGCTGGCCACCGGATGGCGCTGCGGCGTTTGGGGTTTCATTGCCGTGCCTCGGAGTCGGAGCCTGCCGTGCCCGAGGGCGTCACTGCGAGCTGGTGCGCGCTTAACGCGACGAGCTCGGGTCGGTGCGTGACGGCGACGACGAGTCGGGTGCGAGCCAGCCGGGTGATGACGGCATGGGCTGTCGTGACCGAGTCGGGGTCGAGGTGCGCGGTGGGCTCGTCGAGAAGCACTGCGGGTGCGTCAGAGAGCACGGCCCGGGCCAGGGCCAGGCGAGCCCGTTGGCCGGCTGACAGCCCGAATCCGTCGTCCCCGAGCGGGGTGTCCAGCCCGTCGGGCATGGCGTGCAGGTCGGCCTCTAGGCCAACTTCAGTGAGCACCTCGCACAGTGCCCGGTCGCTCGGTGGCGTCTCGATGCCCAGGGTGAGGTTCGCCCGGAGAGTGTCGGCGATCAGCAGCGGGCGCTGGCTCACAAGGTGGGCATCGAGTGGCGTGAGCACACCCGCAGTCGGTCGGCGCAGGCCGGCCAACAGCTCGAGCAGCGTCGACTTGCCGGCGCCGGAGGGCCCGGTAACGACGACGAGCCCGGCCTTCGGCAACCTGAGGTCGAGGCCGCTGAGAACGTCACAGTCGGCCTCGGGATAGCGATAGCGCACGCCGTGGCCGTGCCCTGGCGACTCCGGGGGCACGGACCCGCCGGGGCCGGCGAGCTCGTCGAGAGCTGCCCCGAGGGCCGCGACTCCGTCTGCGGCAGCGTGGTATTCGGTGCCGATTCGCCGAATCGGCCAGTATGCCTCGGGCGCGAGCAGGATGACGGTGAGACCCGGCGCGAGATCCATAGTGCCGTAGGTGAGGCGTAAACCCACGGTGACCGCGACGATGGCCACCGAGATGGTCGCGAGCAGCTCGAGCGCGGCCGAGGAGATGAAAGCAGTCCGCAGGGTCTTCACGGTCGCCGCCCGATGCCGCTCGCTGACTGTGCGGATCGATTCGCCCTGCCGCTGCGCCCGGCCGTAGGTGACCAGGGTGGGCAACCCCTGGACGACGTCGAGGAAATGCCCCGACAGAGCAGTCAGGGCCCGCCAGCGACGCTCGGTCTGATCCTGGGTCGCCCGGCCGATCAATGCCGCGAAGAGAGGCAGCAACGGCACGGTGAGCACGACGATCAGCGCGCTCACCCAGTCGAGCACCGCGATCGTCACGACCACGAACACCGGCAGCACGACCGCCCCGACGAGCGCGGGCAGGAAGCGGGCGGCATACGGCTCGATGGTGGTGGCGCCCTGGGTCGCGAGGGTGCGCGCCGTGTCCGGAGCGGGCCGATCCTCCGCGGGCACACTGAGCCAGCGCGCCACGAGGCGCTGGCGCACGGCGGTCGAGACCTGTATGCCGGCGCGCGCAGCGGTGCTTTCAGCCACCGCTGCGAGGACGGCGCGGACTGCGAAGACGAGCACTACGAGCACCAGTGCCCGGGTCAGGTCGACCGAGTCGCTCGCCGGGCGGAACAACGAGCGGACCGCTGCCACAACGAGTCCGGCGATCGCGATGGCTTGCGCGACGGCAACGACGCCTTGGGCCACCCCGACCACGCCGAGGCCCACCACCGCGCGGCGCGCCTCGGGCAGGGCCCGCAGCACCCGCGGATCGAACGGTCGCATGATCGATGCTAACCAGCCGTTTCGGGGTGAAGCCCGGCGTGCCGACGACGGCCGGCCGTCAGCCTGTGATCGAGACCGGTGCCGGGATGTGGTCGACGGTGATCCGCTTGCGGAACACCCAGTAGGTGTAGCCCGTGTAGACGAGCACGACCGGGGTGAAGACCACAGCCGCCCAGGTCATGATCGTCAGAGTCGTCGGTGAGCTCGATGCCGCCGCGAGGGTGAGGTCGGCACCGCCCTCGGTGAGGTTGGTCGGCATGGCGTTCGGGAAGAGCGCCGCGAAGTAGGTGACCACGGCGAACGCAGTCGTGACGAACGTGCCGGTGAAGGCCCAGCCTTCCCGGGCCCGGCTCGCGGCGAAGATGCCGCCGAGCAGGGCGGCAGCGGCGATCACCGTGGCGGCCCAACCGATAGCAGACCCGTGTTTGAGGTTGATCAGCAGCAGCAGCGCGACCGCCAACACCGCGGTGACCAGGCCGACCGCGATCCCCACCTGTCGCGCCTCGGCACGGATCTCACCGTCGGTCTTCAACGCGATGAAGAACGCACCGTGCGCGAGGAAGAGACCGACGAAGGTGAGTCCGCCGAGCAGCGGGACCGGGCCGAGCAGGGTGAAGAGGTTGCCGTCGAAGATGTAATCGCCGGGCACGTCCGGGTTGGCCTTGATCGGGGTGCCCCAGACGATGTTGGTGAGCCCGACACCCCAGAGCAGGGCAGCCAGGCCGGAGCCGGCGGTGATCGCCAGATCCCAGCGCGCTCGCCAGGTGTCGCTGTCCACCTTGTGCCGGTAGTCCAGGCCCATGCCACGGATGATGAGTGCGACGAGGATGAGCAAGAGGGCGAGGTAGAAACCGCTGAACAACGTTGCGTACCACTGTGGGAAGGCCGCGAAGGTGGCGCCGCCGGCGGTGAGCACCCACACTTCGTTGCCGTCCCAGACCGGGCCGATCGTGTTGAGCATGACCCGCCGACGCTTGTTGGCATCCTCGAGTGCCTCGGGGCTGGAGCCCTTGGCCCGGCCGAGGATCGGCAGGAGCATGCCGACCCCGAAGTCGAAGCCGTCAAGGGTGAGATAGCCGATCCACAGGACGGCGATGAGAACGAACCAGACGATCTGGAGAGCAGTGAGGTCGGGCATCTAAATCACGTCATTTCACGAGGTTCGGCGGCAGGTCAGTAGGCGAAGACGAGCGGCTCGTCTTCGGACCGCTCCGACGGGTCCTTGGGCGCCTCGACCGGCACGGCCCCCGGCGCGATGTAGCGCAACAGCAGTTTGACCTCGACGACGGCCAGCAGACCGTAGAGCAGCGTGTAGACGATCATCGAGATCCAGACGCTGGCGGCGCCGACCGTTGCGGACACGCCGGCTTCGGTCGTCATCAGCCCGTTGACGATCCACGGTTGGCGACCCACTTCGGTGAAGATCCAGCCGAACGAGTTGGCCGCGACCGGCAGCAACGGGCTCCAGATGGCGACCTGCACCCACCACTTGCTGGACACCGATCGTCCGCCCCTGGTGGCCCAGAGGGTCATCGCCGCGAGGATCATCGTGAGGAAGCCGGCACCCATCATGAGCCGGAAGGTCCAGTAGGTCATCCAGATCACCGGGACGTAGCTATCCGAGGCGGTTGTGACCCCGTCGCCGAACTGGGCCTGCTCGGCAGCCGCGACATCGTGGATGCCCTGGATGGTGCCGTCGAAAGAGCCGGTGCCGAGGAAGGACAGCAGGCCGGGGACCTCGATGATCGGCATAGCGGAGCTGCCGTCGAGTGAGCCGATGGTGAGCACCGAGAAGGGCGCGTTGCTCTCGGTGTCGTAAAGCCCTTCGGCTGCAGCCATCTTCATCGGCTGCACTTCGGTCATGATCTTGCCCTGGAAGTCACCCGACACCATCACCGCGAGGCTGGCCGCGAGTGCGACCCAGGCCCCGAATCGGGTGGCCTTGCGATACATGCTGACGTCCCGGGTTTGGTCCATGGCGTGCTTACGCAACAGCCACAACGCGACGCCCATGACGAAGGCGCCGGCAGTCATGTAGGCACCGGTGATCACGTGTGGGAAGGTGACCAGCTGCACCTTGTTGAAGAGCACGGCCGCGAAGTCGGTGAGCTCGGCGCGGTTGGTCTGCTCGTTGAAGGTGTAACCGACCGGGTTCTGCATGAACGAGTTGGCCGCGAGGATGAAGTAGGCGGAGAAGACGGTGCCGAGGTGCACGAGCCAGATCGAGGCGAGGTGGATACGCCGGGGCAGCCGGTCCCACCCGAAGATCCACAGCCCGAGGAAGGTCGACTCGAGGAAGAAGGCTAGGAGCGCCTCGAACGCCAGCGGGGCGCCGAAGATGTCGCCGACGAAGCGCGAGTAGAGGCTCCAGTTCATCCCGAACTGGAACTCCTGGACGATGCCGGTGACCAGCCCGAGGGCGAAGTTGATCATGAAGAGCTTGCCGAAGAACTTCGTCAGGCGCAGCCAGGAGAGGTCTCCCGTGCGGTGCCAGATCGTCTGCATCACGGCGATGAGGGCGGTCAGCCCGATCGTGATGGGGACGAAGAGGAAGTGATAGACGGTCGTGATGGCGAACTGCCACCGCGCCAGGTCAAGGGCATCCATGGTGTGCTCCCGCGAAGCTGTCGTGCTGTCGGCCGCCAGTGGGTGCGGCCAACACCACAGAGGACCGTAACTCCGGCGAAACCGCCTTTCCGACAGCTTGTTCGGGGATTGTGACGGACCAGACAAAAATACCCCCCGGGGTACACTCACGCCGTGCCAGCCGAGGCGTCACCTGGCCGCCGGCCCGGTTCGGGCACTGCACCGGCGTACCCTGGATTTCACAGGAGACACACAGCGAGGCCACATGGACCCACAAGGGGACCACCCGAGAGTTGACCCATGAGCACACGACGCGCCACCAAGCAACGCTCGCTGCAGCACCCCGACGGCACCGCGCCGCTCGTGCTCGTCGTCGATGACGAACCCAACCTCACCGAACTGCTGTCCATGGCGCTGCGCTACGAGGGCTGGCAGGTGCGGACCGCCCACAACGGGATGGCCGCGGTGCGGGCGGCCCGGGAGTTCGAGCCCGACGCAGTGGCGCTGGACATGATGCTGCCCGACCTGGACGGCATGGAGGTGCTGCACCGGATACGCGAACACGACGAGCGGATCCCGGTGCTCTTCCTCACCGCCCGGGACGCTGTCGAGGACCGGGTCGCCGGGCTCACCGCGGGCGGCGACGACTACGTCACCAAACCGTTCAGTCTCGAGGAGGTCGTCGCCCGGTTGCGCGCCCTGATGCGCCGCACCGCGCTCGCGCCCCAGGATGAGGACGACTCTCGCCTGGTTGTCGGAGACCTCACCCTCGACGAGGACTCCCACGAGGTCACCCGCGCCGGCGAGCAGATCAAGCTCACCGCGACCGAGTTCGAGCTGCTGCGTTATCTCATGCGCAACCCCAAGCGAGTGCTGTCCAAAGCGCAGATCCTCGATCGAGTCTGGAGCTACGACTTCGGTGGCCAGGCGAACGTCGTCGAGCTCTACATCTCCTACCTACGCAAGAAAGTCGACGCCGGCCGGGAGCCGATGATCCACACCATGCGCGGGGTGGGCTACGTGCTCAAACCGGCGGACTGACGTGGCCGAACCGACGAATATGCCGCCGGCACCCGGTTCGGTGCGGGCGGCGGCGTGGCGGCAATCCTCGTCGTGGACCCTGGCCGCCAAACTCGTCGGCTCGATGCTTGCACTCTTCGCGGTCATCACCGTCGTCACGGCAGCGGCATCGGTCGTGTCGTTGGACCGCTTCCTCACCAGTCAGATCGATGACCAGCTGCGTTCGTCGCTGGCGCGGTTCACCGGCACGCCCAACCTTCCTCGCGGCGACGACATTGATTCCCAAACAGGTGGATTCGACCGTCGTGGGCCGGGCGACGAAGGCATCGGCGTCTGGGTGGACCCCGAGGGCGCGGCGACCCGATTCACCCGCACCCCGGTCACACTGGCGCAAGCCGAGGCGGCCATGCTCGCCGTGCGCGCCGGCTCGGCCCGGGCCGACTCGATGAGCGACCCAGCCACTGCCACGGCACACAACATCAACCTCGGTGGCCAGCTCGGCGACTACCGGGTGATGGCCACGACGCTGAGGGAGAACACGCTCGTTGTCGGACTCCCCCGGGGCCGCCAGGCCAAGGCCGTGGCCAACGCGACCCGCACGGCAGTGCTGGCCTCGCTCGGGGGACTGCTGGCCGTCGGGTTGATCGGCACCTGGCTGATCCAGCGCAATCTCCGTCCGTTGCGGGAGGTCGCGGACACGGCCCAACGTGTCACCAAGCAGCACCTCGCCTCGGGCCAGGTCGCCCTCGCCGAACGCGTGCCCACGGCATACACCGACTCGCGCACCGAAGTCGGCCAAGTCGGCCAAGCCCTCAACGAGCTGCTCGACCACGTCGACGACGCCCTCAACGCCCGACACCGCAGTGAGCAGCAGGTACGCCAGTTCGTCGCCGACGCCTCACACGAGCTGCGGACGCCACTTGCCTCGATCCGCGGGTATGCCGAACTGACTCGCAAGGAGCCCGAGCCGGTACCTCCGTCGGTCACCCACGCCATTGGTCGGGTCGAGGCGGAAGCCACCCGGATGTCATCGCTCGTCGAAGACCTGCTGCTGCTGGCCCGTTTGGACGCCGGCCGCCCATTGGAACGGCAGGAGGTCGACCTCACCGAGCTGGTCGTCAACGCCGTGTCCGACGCCCACGCTGCCTCACCGGCCCACCGATGGCGCCTCGAAGTGCCCGACGCCCCGGTGCTGGTGACCGGTGACCGGTCGCGGCTGCACCAGATCGTCGCCAATCTGCTGGCCAACGCCCGGGTGCATACCGGGCCCGGCACCACGGTGCTCACCACGATCGCTCGTGACCCGGTCCGCGGTCTGGTGCGCCTATCGGTGCACGACGACGGCCCCGGCATCCCAGCCGAGCTGCAGGGCAGGATCTTCCAACGGTTCACCCGCGGTGACTCCGGACGCACCCGGGAAAGCGGCAGCACCGGCTTGGGCCTGTCCATCGTGGCCGCTGTCGCGGCGGCACACGGCGGCCAGGTCGAGGTGCGCAGCACACCCGGCGACACGACCTTCTCGGTCTTGCTACCGATCCCCGACGCGGAGTCCTCAGTGTCCTAAGTGCCAGCCACGTCTCTGGGAGTCGGCCTAATCACCTCCCGAAAGGCCCCCACGCGCGCTGGCCTCATGATTGCGCCCCGTCAGCGGGCGGCTCCTGGGGGAAGGCTGAGTTGATCGCGCATTTCCGTCAACCCATGTTCATAGAGCAGCGCAAACCAGACCACAGCTGCCGCGTGGTTACTTGCGAATACTAGATCCGGATGTACACCCATAACTAATTGACGCACCCCCTCGTGATGGATATCGAAAGGAAGGGACTCAATGCGCTCGAACTCCCAATAGTCGCAGGCAGTGGGAACCACACTCTGCAGCTGATCCCACGTGTGATTTATCTTGGCCACGTAGGCAAAACATGGCTGCAGCCGCAGCTGATCAAAGAAGAACCCGGTATCGAGTAGTTCAGTAGCGACAGCCACTGAACTCGATACGTTACCGACAGAGAGCTCTTCATACAAGCCCCGTTGTGCCGTCACTCTAGGATTAAGCAATCCGTCCCCGTCAATATCGCTTGGAATAACTCCCTCGGCTACCACGTGAACCCTGCTACGACGATCCTTGGTCTCATCAAGCGCGCCCGCGATAACCGTCTTGCCCCGAATCCCTAACACCAGTCGGTTGTCCTTGGTGACCACAGCGGCCCCAACACCAAGCTTCGCCATCACTGGGAGGCCCTCGACTTCCGCAAGGCTGTGTGGCGTAGGCCCTATCCGACTACGCAAGGTAGGGCCGTCAGCAACTGACGCATCAAGGTTGGCCGTCGTCCCGATGAAATCGAAGTAGCTTGCCCGGGCTGGGGCAAGCAAATAGCTTCGGCGACGTTCTCCAGCACTGTCCAGATTCACAGCGATTCGAGACCCCACCAGATCAACACAAGCATCGTCAGTCACCGGGGCCCCTGCTGCTGCCGCCCGTTCCTGCACTGCAGCCAACACAGCGTCCCGATGCCCCTGAAGTTCCGCAGGCAACACCCGGCTAGGCATGAAACGAGTGAACTGAACCCCCACACTTTGCGTCCATTCTCGACCACAGTTCCCCGATGCCAAAACCACAATGTCCGGGATCTTCATACGCCCGACATGCAGGCTTTGCCGCCGCCACGTCTCATCATCGAATCTACGAAGCACGGAATACTCCCGCTGCTTGCGCCATTGCGAGAACAGGGTCAATACGGCCACAGCCGCAGCCGATAGCACGGTCAATGCAGCCCCGAAACCAGAGACCACTACTTCGCGAGCGAGTGTGTTCGGCGACGTAGCTTCGTACCCGACCCAGGTCAACGTCAGAATGACTGCACCACCTAACAACCAGATCAGGACCTTCGCCACTGGGGCGAGCCTTGAGAGCCACGAGGTGACCCTCTCTCTCGGCGCGAGTTCGGTCAGTTGCGTCTGGTCTTGGGGACTGGGCAAGGAAATCACGGCCCCATGCTATAAGGAACTGCCAACCGTTAGATGCCGGCCGCGCACGCTTGGAAGGCACATCCAAGGCCCCTTTCTTGCGGCGGATACTCCATGAGTACGGCTGCCCGATCGAGAGCCGAACGCTTGGCTTGAATCTCAGCGTGGCAATCGTCGCTGCTCCCTTGAGGGAGACCTAGCGCCGTGCTACCCTTATTTACTAAGAATTGCACGAGCGTCGAGTCGAGAACAGGAAGGAGATGCGTAGAGTGTCCGGAAGAAACCTAGCAACACGCTTTGCTCTATTGGGAATAGCGCCGCTACTGCTCGCAGATGCCAGCTCAGCCTCAGCTAACGCGTCTCAGATAGATGAGACTCAAGCAACCGCAGTTGTGCGTTCATACACGGACAGTTTGAATCAGATCGTGGTCAGCGGGGAAGCATCGGGCGACACCCCGAAGGTTGACTCGTTGTTTGCGAGACACATGACAGAAACACAGGAAGAACTCGCACGCTCGATCACGAGAATTATTTCTGTCGGAGTAAAGTACAGGTCCTTCGAGACATCCGTCGAGATTTCAGCGCTAACCGTAGACGGCGCGCGGGCTACGGCGGAGACGACCGAACATTCTCGCCTGTACTATGACAACAACGCTCAAAGGTCACCCGATTTCCATGAGTTCAATGCCTCTCGGGCCTTCACGCTAGTCAAGAGCGGCAGCGAATGGGTGATCGAAAAAGTCACTCTCCATGGCAAGGGATTACCACCCATAAGCGAGCAAACGAACCCTCCGATGATGACGGCGAGTCCTAGTACCTCAATTCCGCCTGTTTCAGCCACGATGAGGAGTTCAGTAAGTCGATTCTCCACGCAAAGTGATGGAGGACAGCTGAAAACCGTCCGGAAATGAAGGCTGGAGAATGACCCAACGCCGAGCTGACGAATGCGCTCTTCGCAGACGGAGGCGCGGTGGTTTCATTGACCACGGATCGGTCGTTTCTCGGGCCTGATCCCTCTTATTGCTACCCGTGCACGAAACCCGTCGGCCCCACGCCCCGCACGGCCAACAAGAACGGAAAACGCCACCCAATCCACCCAGCGGAGTGACCAAGTGGCAAAGACGGAGACACTTGGCGACGTGGTTGCTGGCAATCTTGTCGACACGAGGACAGCGACTGGCTCGGCAGATCCCCAAGCCAAGACCACGAATGAATGCTCGTTCACCCTGACCTCGTCCTGTCCGTCCTCCAACAGATTGTGACGTGCTACCGCGCCCGTCCTAACAGTGCCAAGGACGGCGACCAGGGACGCCCCTAGGCGCGCAATAGCGGCACCGCCGCATGCACAACACTCCCAACGACAAACCCCGTCCGGTCTTCTCGGGCCGAACGGGGTTCACCAGGGCACTGCTGGCGGAGGCGGCGGGATTTGAACCCGCGAGGGGTGTTATCCCCAACCCGCTTAGCAGGCGGGCGCACTAGGCCACTATGCGACGCCTCCTCGTCGACCCCGCTGAGCAGGGAAGCCATCACAGGCTATCGGGTCGGACAGTCGTGTGCCCAACTCACCGGCGCGTCTCACCCTTCACCGGCAGCCCGGCAGCCCGGCAGCCCGAAGGTACGGGGTGCCCCAACCGAGCACACGCCGCGCCGATTAGCTAGACAAGGCACAATGCCCTCAGGGCCCGACGGCCCAGGACACCGCATGACATCCAGGAGCACCGATGACTCTCGAGCCCGAGCGGAGCGAGCCGCCTCCCCGGATGGCTCGGCATCGGTCCTCATCCGAAAGCCTGACCCGCAGATCGGCAGCCCTGACCTTGCTGGGGGCGATCGTCCCAGGGGCGGGCCTCATCAGAACCCGCTACCGTCGGCTCGGCTGGGTACTCATCATGTTCCTCGTCATGGGCGCAAGCGGGGTCGCTGGAGTCGTCCTGCTCATTGGCCCGACCAAAGCGGCACTGGAAGTCGCGGTGCGGCCTCGCGCCCTACTTGCCCTATCCGTCAGCCTCATCGTTGGCGGCCTGATCTGGGTCGCGACCCTCGTGCTGACTCACCGGGGCACCATGCATTCGGCGATCCAGGGGCGACAACGGACCTTCTTGCGCTGGTGGACCGCCGCATTGTGTGTTGCGGTGGCGACGCCGCTGGGAGTCGTCGTGCAGTACTCACTCATTCAACGTGACACCGTGAGCGCCGTCTTCAGCTCGCACGACGCTCGAGGCGACCGTCAGGCCCCGAACGCCGATCAGGCCGACCCATGGGCTGGTGTCGGGGAGCTCAACATGCTGCTGATCGGTTCGGACGCCGGAAACGACCGGGTGGGGGTGCGCACCGATTCGATGATTCTCGCGCACATCGACACCGCCACCGGTGAGACCGTGTTGTTCAGCCTGCCCCGCAACCTGCAGAACGTCCCATTCCCGAAGGACAACCCGCTGCACAAGGTCTATCCCAAGGGCTACCGGTGTGGCCCCCAGTGTCTGCTCAACGCGGTGTGGACCGAGGCGGTCAACCACGCGGAACTCTTCGACGACGACATCGAGAACCCCGGCCTCTACACCCTGAAAGGCGTCATCGAAGAAGTCACCGGGCTTCGGATCGACTACACGACGATCGTCGATCTCAAGGGCTTCGAAGCGTTCGTCGACGCCATGGGCGGCGTCACGGTCAACGTGCGCGAGCGCCTGCCGGTGCAAGGCTGGATGTCCCGATCCGGCCGACTCCGCGGGGTCGAGGAGTGGATCGAGCCAGGGGTCCAGCATCTCGACGGCTACCACGCCCTATGGTTCGCCAGATCGCGGCTGGCCAGCGACGACTACAGCCGGATGCGTCGGCAACGGTGCCTCGTCGGCAAGGCGATCGACCAGATGGATCCGGCCACGATGCTGAAGCGCTACCCACAGCTGGCCCGGGCCGCACGGGAGAACATCGCGACCGATATCCCTGCCCGGGATCTGCCCTCTTGGGTCGTGCTGGTCCAGAGAATCAAAGGCGCAAGCATCAGATCACTCACTTTCACCGGGCTGAACATCAACCCCGGCAAGCCCGACTTCGACGCGATACGCGACATGATCCAAGAAGCCATCGATCCGCAGTCCGAGCCCCCCGAGACCACCCCGACGGCGAGCTCTCCCTCACCCAGCTCCCCGCCGACGACGAAACCCGATCCCACAAGCGGGTCCGGCACCAGCTCTTCGACCAGCCACCCGACCCCCACCGAGGACGTGGTCGTCGACGTCGCCGACGCCTGCTGAGTGCGACGCGGCGATATGGCGGCATACCCGTTGATCCAGACGGGCTCCGGTAGAGACCAAGAAACACGAACCCCCCGAGTGGCACTCGGGGGGTTCACGACGACCGGGATGGGTCACATTGGGCGGACCATATCGGCCTGGGGGCCCTTGGGCCCCTGGGTGACCTCGAACTCGACTCGCTGCGCTTCGTCGAGCGTGCGGTAGCCCTGGGTCTGGATCGCGGAGTAGTGAACGAAAACGTCCGGGCCGCCGCCGTCCTGGGCGATGAAGCCGAAGCCCTTCTCAGCGTTGAACCACTTGACGGTTCCCTGTGCCATGGGGACAACTCTCTCTATAACTGGACACTGGAGCCCGCACCTCACGGGCCCCGGTGCTGATGCCTACCCCACAACCGGGACGAACCCAAGCTCGGCAATCCGCCGCCTGCGCCGCAGGCGATGGCCGCCATCCTGCGAGGAACTGCAACTGCAACCGCGCCGACGGTAGCACGGCGCCCACGGCTGTGGACCCACTGGGCAGCAGGTTTTCTACCCGTCGCTCACGCCCGGGGCGGGGTGGGATCGTCGGCCCACGAACCGGACCGGCGCCCGTCGACCGCCCGGCTGTGCGGACCGAGACCACGCTCGGACCACACCGGGTCACGGTCTCCCCGGATCGTCGCCACCAAGTCGAGCACCCGCCGAGTGCCCCGCACGTCATGGGCTCGGAAGACAGTCGCCCCGAGCCAAGCGGCGACGGCTGTCGCGGCCAGACTGCCTTCGAGCCGCTCATCCACGGGCAGCCCGAGGGCCTCACCGATGAAGTCCTTGCGGGATACCGCTTGCAATACCGGGAATCCGAGTGCCGCGATACTCGCTGTATGCCGCAGCACTCGCAACGAATGGACGGTGGTCTTGCCGAAGTCGAGGGTCGGATCCACGAGAACCCGGTTCCGGGGCACGCCGGCGGCCAGCGCCCGACGGGCTCCGGCGCCGAGAGTGCTGAGCACGTCGCGCACCACGTCAAGCTCATCCGGACCGTAGGAGACGTCGACCGGGTCAGTGCGCGGCGGCAGGCCACCGGTGTGCGAGACGACATAGCCGGCGCCGATCCGGGCGGCGATCCCGACCAGCTCAGGGTCGTGTCCGGCCCAGGTGTCGTTGATCAGGTCGAGTTCGGCCTCTGCCGCTGCTCGGGCGACACCGGCACGCCAGGTGTCCACGGACAACACGACTCCGGGGTAGGCCACGCGAAGGGCCTTGAGCAGCGGCAGCACCCGGTCGATCTCTTCCTGCGTGTCGACGACCTCACCCTGCTGCCCGGCACGCACTCCGCCGATGTCGAGGATGTCCGCCCCGGCAGCGATCGCGTCGTCGGCCGACCGGAGCGCCGCGTCGAGCGAGGTATGCCGGTTGCCTGACCAGAACGAGTCGCTGGTGCGGTTGATGACCGCCATGACCGCCGGTCGTCCGGCGTCGAAGACGTGACCGCGCAACACCAGAGCCGTCGGCTGCACCAGGGTGACCGGCACCAACGGGGCAGCCGAGGCCTCGGTCCCATGGCCGACCGAGGACTGGCCACCTAGTTCGGTCACTACGCCATCGTGGCACAGGGGCTGCGGGGCCATAGACCCATCGGGATTGACGATGTATCGACGGCGAGCCACCCTCATCGGTATGCCGCTCAGCTCGCCGCGACCGGACCCGCACCAGGCTGCGATCGAGTTCTGCGAGCTGTTTCCGGAGGCTTACCTTGCTTTCCATCGACGTGTGGCAAAACGCAGCCGATTGACCGCGGCATCCACCGCAGTACTGACCCATGCAGCCCTGACCGGGCCGATGACCATCGGCGAGACCGCGCGTCATCTCGACCGGTCCCAGTCGGTGGTGAGCGACATCGTCACTCAACTCGAGAGACACGGATTGCTGACCCGCGAGCCGGATCCGCAGGACCGCCGACGCACCCTGGTCTGACTCACCGACGAGGGCTTCAGCCGCCTGCAACGTGAAACCGAAGTGCTCGATGCCGGCCTCGTGGCCCAGGCCATGTCCCGGCTGACTCCGGAGAGCAGGCGCGTACTGCTAGCCGGTCTGGCCGACCTCGTCAGGCCGGGATCGGGTCACCGGTCCGGCCATCGAGCAATCCACCCACAACTGCGAAACGAAGGAGTCGACCGATGATGACAACCCCCTGTGAGAGCTGCGGCATGCCTATCGAAAGCGGCCCCTACTGCGAGCATTGCGTCGACGAGACCGGCGCGTTGCAGGATTTCGATACCCGGTTTGAACGGATGATCGGATGGACGCTCCGAAGGAACCCCTCAGCTGACCGCGCCCAAGCCGAGGAGCAGACACTCGCCTACCTACGCACCATGCCTGCTTGGCGCAACCACCCACGAGTGCGTTCAACCGGTTGAGCGAACTACTCGGTGCTGAAAGGCGCAGTAGCGATCCGGTCCGCTGCTCGCCGTGCCGAGCGCACGCACGACACGATCCCGACTCCGTCGTAGGACGCTCCGGCCAGCTCGATTCCGGGGTATGCCGTGAGCGCGGCTCGGATTCGGGCTAACCGGTCGGCATGGCCCACCTCCAGTTGCGGCATGGTCCGGGGCCAGCGTTGCACCCGCGTCTCCAGCGGGTCGGCCCGTAGGCCGGTCAACTCGCCCAGGTCGGCCAGCAAGGCGGTAACCAATTCGTCGTCGTCGAGGTCGTCGGCCACCGTGACACCCGCCCGGCCCGCGGACATCCGCAGCAGGTAGTCGTCCGGGCGGTTCACGTGGGGCCACTTGGTGCTCAGGAACGTCGCGGCCTTGAGCACTCGTTTCGTCGTACTCGCCAACAGGATCCCGGTGCCCGCAAGAGCTGGTATGTCGGCGCGGACCGAGCCGGGGAAGGCGACCGTGACGGTGGCCACGCTGGCGAATCGTTGAGCCGCCAACAGCTGCGCTGCCTCCGGGACGAGCGGGCCGAGCAGTTGCGCAGCGACGTGGGCCGCCACTGCGAGCACGACGGCGTCGGCCTCGAGTGTCGTCTCCGCGGGTCCTTCGACCACGCGCACGGCATACCCACTGGGTTGCGGCTCGATGGCCGTCACCCGGGCACCGAGGCGCAAAGTGGCATCCGATCGGGCCAGCATCTGCTCGGGGAGCCGTCGGAGGCCCTCCGGCCAGGTGACGAACCCGGCTGCGGGAGCTGCGCCGCGCTCCCGACGGGCCGTGCGGGACAAGGTCACCGACCGGCCCGATCGGGCCAGTGCCGCCAGCGCCGGGGTGGCCGACTGCAGCGACAATTCGGCGATGTCGCCGCTGTGCAAGCCCCCGACCAGTGGGTCGACGAGCCGGTCGGCGACCTGGGCACCGAATCGCCTGGCGACGAAGTCCCGGACCGACTGGTCCTCGGTGCCGGTCGCCGCACGTCGGGCGACGATCGGCTCCAAAGCCGCTCGGGCCAGGCCGGTCGGGCCGAGGATGCCGGAGCGGACCAGTGGGGCGATCCGAGTAGGGCCTGCCGGGCCGACCCCGTCGGGCAGCTTGGCCAGTCCACGGCCGGAGCCGATCAGGGTGCCGCCCGCGCCGGAGGGGAGCATCGCGTCGGTGAGGGCCAGTTCGTCGATCAATTCGCGAGTGCCCGGTGCGGCGAGGTGCACGGCCTCGGCCCCCAGGTCGAGTAGGCGGTCACGGAAGGTCACCGTGTGCACTTGACCGCCGATGCGGGAGCTCGCGTCGAGCAGCTGCACCGCGGCGCCCTGCTCCGCCAACCGCCAAGCAGCAGCCAGCCCGGTGACACCGGCCCCGACGACGACGACACGCGGAGCCGGGTGATCGGGCACGAACTCACCCTAGCCCGGCCGACCAGCCCGGCGTTCGCACGGGAGACCCCCCGGTCCGACCGTGAGGGACCGCATGGCACGACCGGACTCGCGCACTATCGTGTGGCAGGTGACCGACTTGGCGGACCTGCCAGACCTGCGAGAGCACGAGAGCGCCTACTACGTACGGGTGGGCGCCGACACCTTCCAGCCGACGCTCAATGCCCAAGGTGCCTGGAATGCCCATGAGCAACACATGGCGCCGGTCGGCGGCCTCCTCGCCCATGCGATCACTCGACACGACCCGCGGGCGGAGATGTCGCTGGCCCGGGTCAGCTACGACATCCTCGGTCTCATCCCGGCGCTACCGACGACGGTCGAGGTGCACACGGTGCGTCCCGGTCGCACCATCGAGCTCGTCGAGGCGACTGCGCTTGTCGACGGCCGGCCGGTCGTGCGCGCACGAGCCTGGCGGTTGGCCGGCAACGACACGAGCACAGTGGCCGGGGGGCTGCCGCCCGCGATGCCGGATCGGGCGCAGTGCCGACCCTGGTCGCCATCGAAGCTGTGGCCCGGGGGTTATATCCGATCGATCGAGCTCGTCCACCGGCCGGACGATGAGGCCGACCGTGGGCAGGCTTGGATTCGCACCCAGCTCGCAGTGGTGGCCGACGAGCCCGCTGCACCGGTCGCGGCATATCTGCTCTTGGCCGACACCGCGAACGGGATGAACACCCGGGTCGACCCGCGCTCGTGGCTTTTCCCCAATGTCGATCTGACCGCCCACCTGTATCGCAACCCGATCGGAGGGCCTGGGCACTGGGTCGGCTTCGACACGCTGGTGACCATCGGTGGCAGCGGCGTGGGGCTCACTTCGACCACCCTGCACGACGAGCAGGGTCCGGTCGGGATGTGCGAGCAGATCCTCACCGTGCGCCCATTCGGCTGATCGACGACCGGCCGATGCGCAGACCCGCGCCGGAGCGTAGGGTGGTGTCATGAGCACGAACCCGCCGGCCGGGCCCTCCGGCCAGCCGAATGACCCTTGGTCGACCGACCCTACGGCACCTGGGCAAACCTGGTCGTCGCCCCAACCTCTGCCGGACAGCGGCGACGCCCCTGCAGGTGGCGACGCACTAGCCCCGCAACAACCGGGATACGGAGGCACGTCGGCATACGGCTACTCGACTCCGCAGGGTGCCGGGCAGCCCGGTTACGGGTCGAGCAGCTACGGGTCGGTGCCGCCCTACCCGCCATACACCGCGACTTTCGGCCGCGACCACCCGCAGGGCACGCTCGTGCTTATCCTCGGGATTGTGTCGATCGTCCTGTGCCAGGCCACCGGCCCCTTCGCGTGGGTCATGGGGCGCAAGGCACTCGCGGAGATCGACGCCAATCCGAGCGCTTACGCCAACCGGGGCATGGTGCAAGCAGGCATGATCTGTGGCATCGTCGGCACGGTCCTGCTCGTGTTCGTCGTGGTCATGCTCATTGTGTACTTCGGTTTGGTCGCCGCTGTGTTCTCGGCCGCTGCCACCAGCACCTAGCGATAGGCTGCCGCGCACCCGAATCGCCCACTGAGGCGGGCCTACTGCTTGTAGCTAACGAGGAAGTTGCCGATCCGCTCGATCGCCACCGTCAGCTCTTCGGCATGCGGCAGAGTGACGATCCGGAAGTGATCGGGGTGTGGCCAATTGAAGCCGGTCCCATGCACGACAAGGATGTGTTCCTGACGCACGAGGTCGAGGGCGAAGCGCTCGTCGTCGTGGATTTCGTGCACCTCCGGGTCGAGGTACGGGAAGCAGTAGAGGGCACCCATGGGTTTGGTGCATGAGACGCCGGGGATCTCGTTGAGCTTCTCCCACGCCAGGTTTCGCTGGTTGAGCAGTCGGCCTCCCGGCAGGATCAGCTCGCTGATCGACTGGTAGCCCCCGAGGGCAGTGGCAATGGCGTGTTGTGCCGGCACGTTGGCGCACAAGCGCATGTTGGCCAGGATGTTCAGGCCTTCGATGAACGATCGGGCGTGATGCTTCGGGCCGGATATGGCCAGCCACCCCGACCGGAAGCCGGCGACCCGGTATGCCTTGGAGAGGCCGTTGAAGCTCAAGGTCAGGCAATCGGGCGCCAGTGAGGCCAGCGAGACATGCACCGCGTCGTCGTAGAGCACCTTGTCGTAGATCTCGTCGGCCAAGAGCACGAGTTCGTGTTCGCGGGCCAGCTCGACGACGCCGCGCAGCGTCGACTCGGGGTAGACGGCCCCGGTCGGATTGTTCGGATTGATGACCACGATGGCCTTGGTGCGCGAAGTGATCTTGGCGGCCATGTCTGCCAGATCGGGTGCCCAGTCGGCCGATTCGTCACACAGATAGTGCACCGGTGTGCCGCTGGCCAATGCGGTCGCGGCACTCCACAAGGGATAGTCCGGTGCGGGTATAAGCACCTCGTCGCCGGTGTCGAGCATGGCCTGCATGGCCATGACGATGAGCTCACTCACGCCGTTGCCGAGGTAGACGTCCTCGTTGCCGACGCCTTCGACACCCTTGAGCCGGTAGTACTGGGTCACCGCCCGGCGGGCCGACACGATGCCCTTGGAGTCGCTGTAGCCCTGCGCCTGCGGCAGTTGGGCGATCATGTCGACGAGGATCTCGTCGGGAGCCTCGAAACCGAACGGTGCCGGGTTGCCGATGTTCAGCTTGAGCACCCGGTGGCCTTCGTCTTCGAGGCGTTTGGCCTCCTGGAGCACCGGCCCGCGAATGTCGTAGCAGACATCGGCGAGCTTGCGGGACTGGCTGACCTCACGCATGAGGCAAGCTTCCCACGGGGAGCGAGTCCCGCCGGCATCGGTTGCTCACGAGAGCAGGCGCTCGCCCCAGCGCACCACCCACCAATCGCCCCCGGGCCGGCCATTGAGCTCGACGACGACACCATTGTCCCGGGGTACCGTACGCAGCAGCTCCGGGGTCATGTTGGCAGCCCGAGCAAGGACCCACATCGCCATCACCACGCCGTGACTGACCGCGACGATCTGCTCGTGCCCATCCCCGGCTGCCGCCGCGAAGGCCGAGTCGACCCGGGCGATCGTCTCGGCACCGGTCTCCCCGCCGAGTCCGGGCATCCGGGTGTGCGGATCGGTGAACCAGCCCCGCAGGACCTGCAGGTATCCCGTTGCGTCGCCAGCCATCTCGTAGTCGCCCGCCTGGATCTCACGCAGCCCGGGATGCACGACCACCGCCAACCCCCGGGCTGCGGCCAGCGGTGCCGCGGTCTGCTGGGCCCGGGTCAGATCCGAGGTGTAGATCGCATCGATCGGTTCGTGCGCCAATCGTTCGACGAGCTGGTCGGCCTGGGCGCGTCCGGTCTCGTCGAGCTCAGAGCCTGGGTATGCCGTGTCGAGCAAGCCGGCCACGTTGGCGGGGGTTCGGCCGTGTCTCACGAGCAGAAGGCGCACCCGCACAGGGTAACCCGGGCCTGCTCGGGTGTGACCTACCCGACGGACGACCTGACACCACCGCCGGTCGTTCCTAGGCTAGCGGGGTGCACAGCATCGACGACATCGCCCAGACAGCCGGTATCCCAGCCGAATACGTGGAACCCTGCGGCCACGGAGTGGCCAAGATCAGGCTAGGGGCACTGGAAGAACTCACCGACCACCCCCCGGGCCACTTGGTCGTCGTCACCGGCATCACCCCGACGCCGCTAGGTGAAGGCAAGACGACCACAGCCATCGGCTTGGCCCAGGGCTTGGCCCGGATCGGGCACCGGGCCGCCGTGGCATTGCGGCAGGCGTCGATGGGCCCGACCTTCGGAATCAAGGGTGGCGCCGCAGGCGCCGGCCTGTCGCAGGTGGTTCCGGCCGAGCGGCTCAATCTGCACCTCACCGGCGACTTCCACGCGGTCACTGCGGCGCACAACCTGCTGGCCGCGATGACGGACAGTCATCTCTACCACGGTAATTCACTCGGTCTGGAGCCCCACTCGGTGAGCTGGCCGAGGGTTCTCGACGTCAACGACCGGGCGTTGCGTTCCATCGTCGTCGGGCTCGGCGGACGACTCGACGGCGTGCCCCGGCAGACCGGCTTCGACATCACCGCGGCGAGCGAGGTCATGGTGATCGTGTCGCTGGCCACCTCGTATGCCGACCTGCGCGAGCGGCTGGGACGCATCGTGGTGGGTCGGGCGCTCGACGGCGGGCCGGTGACTGCCGAGGAGATCGGTGCCGCTGGAGCGATGGCAGCGATCCTGCGGGATGCCCTCTCCCCCAACCTGCTTCAGACGACCGAGGGAGTCCCGGCGCTCGTCCACACCGGGCCCTTCGGCAATATCGCCACCGGCAACTCATCGGTAGTCGCCGACCAGATCGGCGTTCGGATCGCCGACTACCTGGTGACCGAGGCGGGCTTCGGCTCCGACCTCGGGCTCGAACGCTTCGTCAACCTCAAGTGCCGCGTCTCCGGGGTCCATCCCGCCACGGCGGTCGTCGTGGCCACGGCGCGGGCACTCAAGGCACACTCGGGCCGCTTCTCGATCTCTCCCGGCCGCCCGTTGCCCGACGAGTTGTTGGTCGAGAATCCGGACGCGGTGCACGCCGGCGCAGCCAACCTGCACAAACACATCGACATCGTCCGCGGCTTCGGCCTGTCACCGATCGTCGCGATCAACGCTTTCCCCGACGACCACCCCAGTGAACACGCAGCGATGCAGGAGATCGCCACGGCAGCAGGCGTTCCCAGCGCCGTCACCAGCCACGTCGCCGACGGCGGGGCTGGGGCGGTAGCCCTCGCCGAGACACTCGTGCAGACCACAGTGGAGACGAGGGGCACAGTGGGCACTCAAGACACCCAAGACCCTCAAGACACTCAAGACACTCAAGACACTGAAAACACTGAAGACACTCGAGGCCAGGCACCTACCACGAACGCGCGGCTGCGGCATACCTATGAATTGCGCGCCCCGCTGGCCGACAAGATCGCAGCCGTGGCAACCGGAGTCTACGGAGCGGACGGGGTCGAGTTGTCGGCGACTGCCCGTGCCGATCTCGAGCGCTTCACCCGGCTCGGGTACGGCGAGCTTCCCGTGGTCGTGGCCAAGACCCACCTGTCGATCAGCGCCGACCCGGCCCGGCCCGGAGCGCCGTCCGGGTGGGTGCTGCCGGTACGCGAGGTGCGCCTGGCCGCCGGTGCCGGCTATGTCTACGCGCTCACTGGCGCACTGCAGACGATGCCAGGGCTGGGCAGGACACCCGCCGCGCTCGGTATCGATCTGACCGCGGACGGCACGATCACCGGGCTGCGCTGATCGGCAACCGCTCGGCTCTGAAACCGCTCGGCGCCGGCTGGCCGTGGTCACCAGGTGGCTGCCGGGGGAAGACCTGCCGGGTCGGCGGCCGGCCAGGCTGCCGGATCGGCGGCCAGGTCGGCCAGCTGACGCACCTGCTCCAACGACCAGGGCGACACGCCCAACGTGCCCGATCGCACCTGGTCTCGGTAGTCGATCCACCGCATCCACGTCACGTCGGCGACCTCCGCAGGATCGGGATGCAAGGTCGGAGTCGTGTCGAGCAGCGCCAGTAACACCGGGCACCGTTCATCCTCGACGATCCCGTGCATCACGGCGCGGTATGCGAAACCGGGTAGCACGAGGCGGAGATCGGTCGGCGCGAGGATCAACCCGAGCTCGTCGCGGGCCCGCCGGCACGCCGCGGCGGTGATCCGCTCACCAGGTAATGGGTGCCCGCACACCGAGTTGGTGACCAGTCCGGGGAACGTGGCCTTGTCGAGTGCTCGGCGGCTGACCAGCAACCGGCTCCCCGCGTCGAACACATAAAGCGAGAAGGCCAGATGTGTCGGGGTGTCGGCACCGTGCACGCCGGCCTTCGGCGCGGTGCCGCACGCCCGGCCCCGCTCGTCGAGCAGCACGACGAGCTCGCTCGACGGCGACGGTGTCGGCACGATGCAACCTCTCGCTGAGCCCGCGATGCCTGGACGCGCCGCGACCTGCCAAGTGCAACTTGGCCCGGTCAGGGTATGCCGTCCGGGCGACGGGACGATAATGGCCACGTGGCGACAACGATCTCCGAGAGCGTTCCGCTGCGCCAATCGGCGGCCTCGGTGCTCAACCGGCTCAGCGACCCGGTGTTCATCGGTCACCGCACCCGGTCCAACCCCGAGCTACCCGGGTCGGTCACCAGTCACCACCTCGACGATCGACACATCGAGATCGACGTGCACGCTCAGGTGCCGGCAAGCTGGCTGCCCGAGCGGGCGCGGGCCGTGCTTGACATACGCCCGTGGGTTCGGCGCATCGAACGCTGGGATCTGCAGAGCGGACGCGGCAGCGCGGCATACGAATTCACCGGCGTGCCCGCCCAGGCCACCGGCGAGATGCGGCTGGACGAGCGCGATGACGGTTGCCTGTTCGTCACCTCCGTGACGTTGTCGGTGCGAATCCCGTTCGTTGGCAAGCTCGTCGAGCAGAGCGTGGCGCACCGCATCGCCCGGGGCCTGCACGCCGAAGCGTTGCTCTGCGACGATCCACCGGCGCGGTGGGCCCGGGATGCCCCGGAGCCAGCCACCGGGCGCCGGAACCCGGCACACCCAACGGGGTGACCTGCGCCACCCTAGGGGCCCCAGGGGCCAGAGGGCCTATGCGCCTCCACTAGCCTGCACAGAGCAGCCCATCCAGCAGGCAAGGAGCGAAGTAATGGCGAGGCTCTTCCCCGACTACGTCAAACCATGGGAGACAGCGGAACACAAACTGCTGCGGCAGGTGTCCGCGGAGTTCCTCAGCAAGGAAGCCACCCCACACCAGTTGCGGTGGATGGAGCAGCACAAGCCGGATGCCGAGGTGTGGACCAAGGCCGGCGAGGCAGGCATCCTGCTCACCGACGTGCCGGAGGAGTACGGCGGCGGCGGCGGCGACTTCGGCTCCGAATCGGTGATCACCGAAGAGCTGTGCTTCGCGCTCGACAACGCGATCGGCTTCGAGATCCACTCGACGATCACGGCGCACTACATCGCGGCCTACGCCAGCGAGGAGCAGAAGAAGGAATGGCTGCCCAAGATGGCCTCCGGCGAGATGATCGGTGCGATCGCGATGACCGAGCCCGACACCGGCTCGGACCTACAGGCCGTGCGTACCGAGGCGGTCCGGGACGGTGACTACTACGTCATCAACGGCGCCAAGACGTGGATCACCAACGGCACCCACATGGGCATGTGTGTCATCGTGTGCAAGACCGACCCGACCAAGGGCGCGAAAGGCATTTCGCTCATCGCGGTCGACACCGACAAGGTCGAGGGTCTGCACCGCGGCAAGGAGCTGATGAAGATCGGCCAGCACGGTCAGGACACCCGGGAGCTGTTCTTCGACAACATGCGGGTCCCGGCGGCCAACCTGCTGGGCGGCGAAGAGGGCAAGGGCTTCATCCAGCTGATGAACCAACTGCCTCGTGAGCGCCTGTGCATCGGGGTGGCGGCAGCAGCGATGGCCGAGGCGGCCGTGCTCGAGACGATCCGCTACGTCAAGGAGCGACACATCTTCGGCAAGCCGGTGCTCGACTTCCAGAACACCCGGTTCGTGCTGGCCGAGTGCAAAGCCGACGTGCTCGCGATGCGGACGATGATGGACTACTGCATCCAGCGGGCAATCGACGGCACCCTCGATGCCTCCACGGCGTCGATCGCCAAGATGTGGGGTTCGGATCGGCTCGGCATCGTGCTCGACAAGTGCCTCCAGCTCTTCGGTGGCTACGGCTACAGCATGGAGTATCCGATCGGTCAGATGTATGCCGCCGCGCGCGTCGAGCGTATCTACGGTGGCACCAACGAGGTCATGAAGGAGCTCATCGGGCGCACCCTGTGAGCGCCTGAAGAGCAACACCCCGGGACATAGCACCTCGAACAGCCCGGCGTGGTCGCCGCAGCGGCCGCGCCGGGCTGGTGTTCGTCTGGGGTGGTCAGAATCGCGCGGCAGGTGCCCAACTCAGCGAGGCGGCGGCATCCACCCTGTGGTGTGCACCAGTACCGTTCGACTGTTGCTCGCCGCGACCCCGGCCCAGACGATGCCGATCGGCCACGTCAACAGCAAGGAGAACCCGACAGTGAACGGGATGCTGACCAGATTGACCAGGAACATCACGAGCGCACCGGTGACAGTCGAATAGAGCATCCCTAGTGGACCGAAGAAGAAGGCCAGGACGACGGCAAGACCAACCGACTTCGGAGGTCCCGCCACGACCACGTGCGGCGCATTGACGACAACTGGCGGCACGTTCCCTGGCCATGAGGGCCCTGCGGGACCGCCATAGTACGGCTGCGGATACTGCACCTGAGGGTGCTGCGACTGCCACTGCTCCGGCTGGGGCTGGTGCGGGAAACCGTGGCCGGTATACAACGGATAGCCAGGAGCCGGCAGCGGCTTGGTGGGCGGACTGTCCTGTAGCTTTGGTGAATCGTCGCCACGGCGGTCGTGCCCGGTCGAATCCGGTCGTCCAGGATGCATCGGTTGGTGGCCCGACCACGGATCGGTGGCGAAGTGGTCTGACATGGTGACAGCATCCCGCTTTCTTTGTCGGGGTGAACACTTCCGGACGGTCCAACGTCAAGGCGACTTCGGCCAACTATTTCACAACTCACCGCACGGCTCGATCGGACAAAGCGGGGTCGCAAGGGGCAACGGGCAACTGCGCCGGGATCGCGAGCTCGGTGCCCGGGCTACTCACTCACCCGAATCGCGCTGCGGCGCAGGCAACCGTGACACCGCTGAACTCACTACCGAGCCAGCAAGCAGCGAGCAATCCTTTCGCGGCCGGACCGGTGAGCACCGTTTCGTAACCGAGGAACCGAGCCATGTCGGCATCGACGGGTCCGCCAGACCTGTCCGCGGGGGCCGACGTGGGCCACTCGCCCGGCCCGCATGTGGCCGGCCGGCGCGCGGCATACCCGACGTTGTCACCGACGCTGGCGTGCAGGAAGGGCAGTGGTGTGCCCCGTTTAGGTCCGGCTCGACGGTCGATATCCCATGAGCTGGAGCATCTGGGCGGCATTGACGAGCGGTAGGTCGTCAGTGATGTGACCTCTTTCCATCCGGATGATCCGTTGACAGCATTCGAGTATGCACTCGGCGTCGTGGCTTATGAGCAGGAGAGCGTGTCCTCTGGCGGCAAGTTGACGGAAGACCTCGCTGACTCGGCGCATGCTGTTTCCGTCCAGACCGCTTGTCGGCTCATCAAGGATGATCACCGGGGCCTCGTGCATCATCGCGACGCCGAGAAGTAGGCGCTGTTTTTGACCGCCTGAAAGGGTGGCAGGGTGGCGTTCGGCGTATTCGAACAATCCAAGTGCGGTCAGGATCTCGGTGGCGCGTGCGCGGGATTCTGAGGTGTCCGGTCCGCCAGTAAGGAGCTCGGTGAGCACGCTCTCGCCGAAGAGTTGGCTGTCCAGATCTTGGCCGATGTACCAGACGTCGTTGCGGCGACGCCTAACGTTGGTCCGGCGCCCGTTGATGTGGACGGTTCCTGAGTTTGGCCGCGTCAGGCCAGACAACACCCGCCCTAACACGCTCTTTCCGGCGCCGTTCGGCCCAACAATTGCCACGATCTCTCCGCGATCGAGACGTAGTTCCACTTTGTCCAGCGCAACGAGGTTCCCGAACCGTCGTGTCAGTTCGCGTGCCTCCAATGCAGGTCGAGTCTCTGATTGTGGCTCGGGTGAATCGGGGATGAAGCTGGTCTCTAGTTGATCGATGCTGGGCATGCGTAGGCCCATTTGGGTGAGTTCGGCTGCGGCTAGCTGCTTTAGCTCAGTGGGCGTGTATGTCCCGATGACCTGTCCCTGATCGAGGCATATGACACGGTCGGCGATGTCCATGAGGTAGTAGAGGCGATGCTCGGAGATAAGCACGGTCTTCCCGAGGTATTTCATCTCACTGATCGCGCGGCGGAGATCGTCGGTGGCCTGAAGATCAAGGTTTGCAGAGGGCTCGTCCAGCACGAGCACCTGCGGTCCGATGGCGTACGCGGAGGCGATGGCCACCTTTTGTCGCATTCCGTAAGAAAGACCGCGCAGCCGACGTGCCAGCAACTCTGAGATTCGGAGCTCTTCGGCCGTGCGATGGACTCGTTCAACGATCTCCGAATGAGTGAAGCCGTAGTTTTCGCAGCCAAAGGCAATTTCGCCGGTGACCTCATCGGCGAAGAACTGACTACGCGGGTCCTGGAAGACACTGCCGATCAGCCTGCCTCGTTCCCAGGTGGGCAGGATAGCCAGGTCTTGGTCGTTCACCCGCACCTGCCCGGTCATTGATCCAGGAAAGAAGTGCGGTAGCAGACCGTTGACCAGCCGAGTTAGCGTGGTCTTCCCGCTTCCGGACGGGCCGGTAACGACCACAACCTCGCCGGGGGCCATGCGCAGGGAGAGTCCATCGATCAGTGTCTCGCCGCCCGCGTATGCGAAGGACACCTTGTCTATCCCCACGGACGCTCCCTGCACGTTCGGGCTAGCCACGAAGGAGCCCCGGTGCCGCGATAAGCACAGCGCTCATCGTCACGCTCGCCACGATCAGTAACACGTCGGGCGGGCCTATCCGGTTGATGTAGTACCCGTGCTTGGGCAGCGGGCTCTCGATGCCTCGGACGACCGCAGTCGCGGCCAGCTCATCGGCAAGCGTCAACTCGCGCAGCACCAGGGGAACAACCGCGTATTCGAGGGTGCGAAACGGGTGCGCAAGCACGGCCGTGGGGGAACTTATGAACCCGCGTGTCCGCATTGCGTCCCTCACGGCGCGGAGCTCGTCGGCGACAGTTGGCGCGAAGCGCAGCATCACGCTGAGGATCACCTGGAGGTTATTCGGCACCGGAAGGCGACGGATAGCGTCCGTCAACTTCGCCGAGGGCACAGCGGAGAGCAGCAACACCGCCATGAGCACGGGAATCGTCTTGTAGACCAGAGCGAAAACCATTGGTGGGGGCACCATGATTCCGAATCTAAGGTCGACAAGCAGCCAACCAACGGTGATCGCGTAGCCACCGAGCATTTTGGCGCCCATAGCGCCCTGGCCGAGTAACACGGCTAGCAGAAACACCGCACAAGCCAGCACTGCGTGCGCCAGCATGGTCGGGGCCAGGTAGGAGGTCACACAGACACAAAGCGCCAGCAGAACAATCGTTCTCGCATCAAAGTCGCAGGGTGTGAGTCGGTTGGATCCGTCTCGCCTCAAACCACCACTCCTGCTTTGCGGAAATGACGGCGCAGGAGCCGCTGGCCGAACAAGACTCCGAGGAAACCGCCGATCATCGAGAGTACACACGCCAGGATCAGCAGCCACGGGTTGGTTGAGATGTCGACGAACATGTCGATGAGTTGATCTGAGAAACCGCCGGCGCTGGCGGTGGACTGGAATGTATCCCACGCGAACCACAGCGGGATCGCATTGCCGATCACCATACCGACGCTCAGGGTCGCCCAGCCGATACCATTGCGAATCGGGCTGCGGTAGGTGTTTCGCCCGACCATCGCCAGTTCGCAGACGACGGCGAGGATCAGGAAGTACGGGACCATGAAGAGGTATCCAAGGAGTCCGTAGATGAGCCCTTGAATTGCGACCCAGATGAACAGTAGGCCGTGCTTGTTGATCCTGTTGGCCGCGACAAGATAGAAGGTCGCGCCGATGAACATCTCGATGGGTGCTGCCAGGTAGAGGTAGACGATGGGTATGGGCAAGGCGAGTGCAGCGATGATCGAATTGCAAACCATGGACAGCACCAGCATGGCGGCTGCCGTCATAATGTCTTTGATGCCGAGTCCGGATGTTGACCGGGCGGGGCTCGTGCGTTCAGTATCAGTGTTCATCCGTGCTCCTTCACATCGCTGATAACAGCCTGGATGGGCTCTTTTCCCGAGACTCTCATGAAGCTTCTCTTTCGGCATCGGCCATGTGCTGACACTCTGCATCGACACGCTGGTCCCAAAGAGCCCCGCAGACCGACGACACGAAGGCGTCCGACGTGCTTGCCGATCGCTCCGCGTTGTCTATGCTCATTCGCCTGTTTGGTCGCCCTCTCGCCGAGGTCAAGCGCGACGGCAGAGTTCCCATCGCTCGTCATCCTGGAGGTACCTATTCCCGAGGCCGTCAGAGTAGGACGATAATGTCAGCCGCTTTCATGCTCGCGTCTGCTTCCACTCGGTGCTCACTCTCTGGGATGGGCGAGGTGGCGACGGCTCGGCAACGGTCACCTCGACTCTGCTGAAGGCTCCCCTCCGGAGGTCCCGCCGCCGGACCTTCGTAAGGTTTACCTTACCTGACCTGAGAAGGGGACTGCCATCATGAGGGTCACGGGTTGGACCGGCTGGTCTGCCAGCAGCCACGGGTTGAGTTCGGGCTGAGGGCGATCGCTACGGCTACCCGGCGCCGACTCGCCAGTGCTGTGCTTGCTCCCGTTGGCGCCAGAAGTGGGCGTACTTGCCGTTGAGGGCGAGCAGTTCGGTGTGGGTGCCCTGTTCGGCGATACGGCCATCGTCGAGGAAAGCGATGGTGTCCGCGCGGGCGATGGTGTCAAGCTGATGAGCGATAACGAGCACCGCTGTGTCGTCCGCCAGTTCGTCCAAGGCGGTCTGCACTGCCCGGGATGTCGTCGGATCCAGCGCAGCGGTAGCTTCGTCGAGCAAGAGCACCGGGGCTTGCTTGACCAGGGCCCGGGCGATCGAAACCCGCTGGCGCTCGCCGCCGGATAGCATCCGGCCACCCTCGCCGACGCGGCTCTGCCACCCTTGCGGCAACCGTTCGGCGATCTCGTCGACCCGGGCTAGTCTGGCGGCTCGGCGGATCTCTTCCGGCGCGGCATCTGGGGCGCCGAGGGCGATGTTAGCTTCAAGGGTGTCGTCGAACAGATAGACATCCTGGAACACTAGGGACAACCGCCGCATCCGGTCGGCCTCGGTCAGCTCGGCCAACGGCACGCCACCGAGCCGGATCTCCCCGCTGTCAGCGTCGTAGAACCGGGCTATCAGCCGGGTTACCGTGGTTTTGCCGGATCCGGAAGGGCCCACGAGGGCAGTCATCTCGCCGGGGCGCACATGCAGGGTCAGATCGCGAAGCAACGGCTGATTGTCATAGCTGAAATTCACCTTGTCGAGAGTGATTTCATTGTCTTTCGGCGTCCGCAGCGAGGTATCCGGTTCGGGCAATGTCGGTAGCGAGAGAATGTCACGCACTTCGCCCACTTCGGTGGCGGCCCGGTGCAGGGCCGTCCCGAGATCGGCCAGGATCCGCAGGGGGCCGGTGAACTGGGCGATCAGGCCGATCATCGCCACCATCAGCACCGGGTCGGCGGTGCCGCCCACCGCCCCGAGCACGGCCAGGCCGACCACTATGCCGTAGGTGGTCTGGATCACGAAGCCCTGCGCCACCTGGCCGGCGGTTTGGGCCCACAAGGCCCGTCGGCCGGCTTGACGCTGAGCCTCGATGGCGTCGGCCAGGGGGGTGTAGTCGGTGCCGTGGATACCGCCGGCACGCAGCGCGACCTGGTTGCGCGCGAACTCGAGTAGTCGGTTGTCGGTGTTGATCCCGACCTCGTGCAGCGCATCCTCGGTGCGAGCGGTGCCGCGTCCGGCCCAGCGCGCGGTCAGGTAGATCACCGGTGCGGCGAGGGTGAGGGCCAACCCGAGCCGCCAGTCGAACACATAGGCCACCACCGCGATGGTCGCCGGGGTGGCGATATTGACCACGAACGGCACCAGGATGTCCATCGAGGTTTGGGCCACGAACATGGTCCCCCGGACAGCGATGTGCGAGACCCGGCCCGTCTGACGCGGTTCGAACCACCCCAACGGCAGCCGGACCACGTGCCGGCCCAGCCGGTCGTGCATCGTCTCGATGACCTTCATGGAGGTGGTGAACCCGATCCGGGTGGCGGTGACCACTAGGGCGGCATTCACGGCGCCGGCCACCGCCAACACGATCAACCAGGTGCGGACGCCGGACCAGTCTTGGCGGAACAGCGACGCCAGCACCGGGACCATCGCCGCCAACGCCACCCCTTGGGTGACCCCGTTGGCGACGGCGAAGGCCAGGAACCGCCGCAGCTGGTGGCGAGAAGCCGATCCGCCGATATCGATGAGAGCGCGAATCATGCGTCTACCCCCTGGTGATCAGCCCACAGCGCGGCGTACACATCACCGCGGGCAAGAAGCTCGTCGTGCGTCCCGTGCTCGACGACCCGTCCGTCGTCGAGCACGGCGATGGCGTCCAGATTGATGATCGTGGACAAGCGATGTGCCACCACCAACACCGTCCGGCCACGAGTGAGCCGGGCAATGGCTTGCTGGATATCCACTTCCGATTCCGGGTCGGTGGCGGATGTGGCCTCGTCCAGCAACAAGACCGGGGTATCCATCAGGAGCGTCCGGGCGATCGCGACCCGCTGGGCTTCGCCTCCGGAGAGGCGGACGTCCTCACCGACGATCGAGTCATATCCGCGGGGCAGTGCGATGATCCTGTCGTGGATCCGCGCTGTCCGGGCGGCGGCGTAGAGTTCCTCGTCGGTCGCCGCCGGGCTGCCCAGCCGTAGATTGTCGGCGATGCTGAGGGACGGCAATTGGACATCCTGCAACACGATTCCTACGGTCCGTCGCAGGGTTTGCGAGCTCATCTCGCGGACGTCGACGCCGCCGATGCGGATCGAGCCGGCGTCGACGTCACGGAACCGGGCCACCAGGCTTGCCAAAGTCGACTTGCCGGATCCTGAGCGGCCGACGAGAGCCAACGTTCCTCCCTCGGGCACCCGCAGGGAGACGTTCTCTAGGGCCTGGCGGCCAGGGGTATAGGAGAAAGTGACCCCGTCGATGACGATCTCGTGTCCCGCCGGGATGGCTGGCCGTTCCGGTTGAGGCAACGGCGGCTCGTCCAGCAGAGCGGTGATCCGGGCGGCCGCCTCCAGCGATTCGCTGCGGGCCTGAGTCGCCGACCCGACGGTGTAGAGGGTGCTGGGCAGCAGCAGCGCCACGATCGTGACCACAAGAACCTTGCCGGGGTCGACCCACCCCGCGTAGGTGAACCAGCTGCCGAAGCCGAGGCAAAGCAGCGCTACCATCGGGCCGGCCAACGCCAACAGCGCGATCGACTGCGCCTTCATCGGCGGTCCGACCAAGGCGGAGAACTCCGCACGGAATCCTCGCGAGGCCCGGTTGAACTGGGCGGATCCTTCCCCGCCCCGGCCGAACACCTTGAGCACCGCCACGCCACCGACGTAGTCGACGATAGCGGCGCTGACCCGCGCCAGCCCGGCTGCGATCCGAGCCATGATTTCGCGCATATCTCCTCGGGCGAGCAGGGAGTACACGGTCAGGTAGAGCACCATGGGGGCTAGCGAGACCAATCCCAGTCGCCAATCCACCCAGAAGCAGAACAGGACTCCCGCCAACGGTGTGAACACGGCCGCTACTGCCTCGACGACGCTGTGGGCGACCAAGTGGTGCAATGCGTCCACATCGTTCTGGACACATTGGCGTACTCGGGCCGAACCGGAGTCGTCGAACCACCCCAACGGCAGCCGTCCCAGGGTGTTGGTTAGGCGGCGCCGCAGTTTTGCCTGCAACTCGACGTCGGCGAAATGGGTGAGTAGTAACGCCAACGACGCCAAGAGTGCCTGCAAGCCCACTGCTCCCAGGAACCAACCGACCTGGGCCCAAGCGACGTCTGGATCGGGCGGGGTGTCCAACAGCGCCTCGCTCAGCCGGAGAATGGACAGATAAGGGACCACTGACACAACTGCGGCACCGACCTGCAGCACCACCGCGACGATGAGGGGCTTGGCGATCGGCCGCAGCAGTCTCAGTAACGGGTGCGACTCAAGGGCAGCTCGCGCCACTATCGGCTCCTTCGGTTTGGTCGTACAGGCATTCTCTCAGCAGCCGACAGCAGCGCAGCCGGGGTGCGGCGTGACGGAAGTGGTCACCGGGGACGAGCCGAACGCCATCTGGGCGTTCGGCTGGCCCGCCGGGAAGGCCGGCCTCGCAGGTCGTCCTGGTCGGCTGGCCCCGGCTCTGAACTCCATCAACCTCGTGTCCTTGATTCGAACCGCGCCCGACGCCGTGGTGCAACGCCGGCGGTAGCCGCGTGAGCCAGCTGTGCGAGATCGGATTCGCCGCTACGGCAGCAGCGCGATCTGGGTCGGATCCACGTCGATGCTCACCTGCACTCCAGGGGCGGCGCGGCTCACCGTCGAGTCAACCGGGCCAGCGTCCGTAGAATCGGCCTGGTCCGCCTGAGTCCACACGTCGATCCCTGGCAACCGGCCGATGCCAGGGACGTCCAGGGTCAGCCGCAGACCCTCACGGGCAGCGGCCACCGTGCAGACGACGGCCGACAGGGATCCGTTCTCACTCACCCGGATCGCGTTGCGGCGCAACGCAACCGTGACATCACTCGTGACATCACTCGTGACGTCACTGAGCTCACTACCGAGCCGGCTGGCACCGAGCAGTCGTCTCGCGGCCGGACCGGTGAGCACGGTGTCGTAACCGAGGAACCGAGCCGTCTCGGCATCGGCCGGGCTCCGCCAGACCTGTGCGGTCGGGCCGACCTGGACCACTCGCCCGGCCCGCATGATCGCGGTGGTGTCGGCGATGGCGAAGGCCTCGTCGTGGTCGTGAGTGACCAACAGAGCAGTGGTGCCGGTCTCGGTCAGCACGGCCCGCAGATCGAGAGCGAGGCGTTCCCGCAGCGAGTGGTCCAGCGACGAGAGCGGCTCGTCGAGCAGGAGCAGCCGCGGCCGGGCAGCAAGGGCCCGGGCCAGGGCAACCCGCTGTTGCTCGCCACCGGAGAGCGTGGCCGGCCGGCGCGCGGCATACCCGTCGAGACCGACCAAACGCAACAAGCGCGTCACCTCGGCGGTCCGCGCGGTGCGACCAACTCCCTGAAGCCGCAGGGCATACCCGACGTTGTCACCGACGCTGGCGTGCAGGAAGAGCATGCCGTCCTGGAACATCATCGCGAACCCGCGCCGGTGGGTCGGTACGGCTTTGAGGTCGGCACCGTCGAAACACACCCGGCCGGAGGCCAGCGGCTCGAGACCGGCCACCGCACGCAGCAGGGTCGACTTGCCGCACCCCGACGGGCCGAGCACGGCCACGACATGACCGATCGGCACCCGAAGGTCGGCGTGTTCCACAGCCACGGCATCGCCGAAGGTCACCGTGACGCCGTTGACGAGCAGCCCGTCCCGGGCGCTCGGCTGCTCCAGAGGCTCGTCAATCATCAGAAGGCTCCGACGGAGCCGACGCGGAGCCGCTCGACGAGCGCCATGAGAGTTGCGGTGAGCGCCGCGAGCACGACAGCCGCCGCGAGGGCGGTGCCGAAGTTCCCGGCCCCCGGTCGGCCGATCAACTCGTAGATGACGATCGGCAGAGTCGGGCGGTCCGGGCGCACGAGGAAGCTCGTCGCACCGAACTCCCCGAGCGACACTGCCATGGCGAAACCGATTGCGGCCAGCAGCGGGCGGCGCACGGCCGGCAAGTCGACGGTGAGCACCGCCCGCAACGGTGACGCGCCGAGGGTCGCCGCGGCCTGGCGTTGCCGGTCGTCGACGGCTCGCAACACGGGGGCCAACGTTCGCACGACGAGCGGCAACGCCACCATGGCTTGCGCGATGGGGATGAGCACCGGAGAGGTCCGCAGGTCCAACGGCGGCCGGTCGAGCGTCACGAGAAACCCGAATCCGACGGTGACCGCCGAGATCCCGAGCGGCAACATGAATGCTCCGTCGAGCACCCGGAGCACCCGGGCACCGGAACGCGACCGAGGTCGGCGCGAGACGACGACGGAGACGAGCAGCCCGAGCAGCACAGCCAGCAGTGTGGCATCGACAGCCACCCGCAGCGAGGTGCCCACGGCCGCCCACGCCGGCTGGGTGAGGCCGCTGTCCGGGCTGACCCCGACGAGGGCCTGGTAGTTGGCCAGCGTCCACTCGCCGCCTCGGCGCAGCGACGCCACGACGAGCGAGACCACCGGCAGACCGACCAGCAACAGCACCACACCGGTGGCCGCCAATGCCGGCGCCGCAGATCGGGTGACCGGCACCGCCACCGACGTGCCGGCGAAGCGTCGTGTCGTCTCCTCGGCCCGTCGCTGCACGAACGCAGTGACCGACAACATGCCGACGACGGCCACGAACTGCAGCACCGACAACACCGCCGCGCCACGCAGGTCCAGCAGCACCGTCGTGAGCAAGTAGATCTCGGTCTCCACGGTGCCGTATCGCAATCCGCCCAGGGTGAGCACCACCCCGAACGCGGTCGAACAGAAGAGGAAGACGATGCTGGCTGCGGACACGATGGACGGCATCAGCGCCGGCAGCGTCACCGTGCGGAAGACGGTGGCCGGGGAGGCTCCCAACGCGGCGGCCGACTGCTCGATCCGTGGGTCGATGGTCTCCCAAGCTACTCCGACGGTGCGCAGGACGACCGCCGTGTTGAAGAAGACGAACGCTGCCAGGATCGACTGCCAGCTACCGTCCAGCCCGAGTCCACCGAGCATCCCGCCGGGCGCGAGCAACGACCGGAACATGACGCCGACCACGACCGTCGGCAACACGAACGGGACGGTGACCACTGCCCGCACGATCCGCCGTCCGGGCAACGCCACCCGATAGAGCAGGTATGCCGCGGGCACGCCGAGCATGATCGTGAGCACCGTTGCGACAGCGGACATCCCGAAGGTGAACCCGATGACCCGTTGAGTGCGCGAGCGTCCGAGAACGTCGACGAAACCACCGAGGTCCAGGCCCTGGGCTCCCGGGGCGGCCAGGGACTCCGGGAAGAAACCCAGCCGTAGCATCCCGACGACCGGCACAACGAAGAAAACGAGCAGGAAGGCCAGCGGCACACCAGCGGCAGCCGCCAGGCCCCCCACTCTGCTCAGCTGGCTCAGCCGCGTCGCTCCGCCGCCGTGCACGACGCGCCGTCAGCCGCTGGTGATGTCGGACCAATCCCGGAGCCACGTGTCGCGGTTGGCCTCGATGTCACCGGCGTCGACTGTCCACGGCCGCTCCGAGACCTTGGCCCACGCTGCCCAATCCTCAGGCAGTTCGGCTTCTTCGTCGACCGGGAACATGTACATGAGTTCCGGGATCGCTTCCTGCACCTGCCGGCTCACCATGAAGTCGACGAAAGCCTTTGCCCCGGTGACGTTCTCGGCACCGGCGAGCACGGCGGCATACTCGACCTGCCGGAAGCAGGTGTCGAGCAGCGCTGCGGTAGTCGGCTCAGTGCCGCCTTCGGGGATGGTGAACGGTGGTGACGAGGCGTAGGACAACACGATCGGGCGGGTGCCGGTCTCGCTGCCGGCGGTGAAGTCGACGGTGTAGGCGTCCTCCCAGCCGGCCACGATCTTGGTGTCGTTGGCCAGGAGCTGACGCCAGTAGTCCTGCCAGCCGTCTTGCCCCTTGTTGCCGATCGTCGCGAGCAGGAAGGCGAAACCAGGGCTCGATGTCGTCGCGCCCGAGGTGACGAAGAGCCCGCGATACTTGGGGTCCACAAGATCGTCGAAAGTGGCCGGGGGGTTGACGCCTTTGGCCGCGAACCACGAGGTGTCGACGTTGACACAGACGTCGCCGTAATCGACTGGGGTGAGCACTTCGGCACCGGCGCCGGTGGCGGCGTGTGCAGCTGCTCCGGCCGGCAGGGACGCGGCATACGGTGCCAGCACCTCGCTGCTGACCGCGCGACCGGCGAAGGTGTTGTCGATCCCGAAGACCGCATCGGCAATAGGCGAGGCCTTCGTCAGCACGAGCTTGTTGGTCAGCTGGCCCGCGTCACCGGACTCCAGCACGGTCAACCTGCAGCCGGTCTCCTTTTCGAAGGCTGCTTTCAGGTCGTCGGAGAGGTTGAACGAGTCGTGGGTCGCGACCCGCACCTGGGCACCGTCGTCACATCGGTATGCCGTGGGCGCGTCACCGGTGGCCTTAGCAGTGGTTGCCTTCGAGTTCGTCGTCGGGTCGTTCGTGGCGCTCGAGTCGCTGTCTCCGCTCGTGAGGGAACACCCTGCGGTGAGGCCGGCGGTCAGGGCGAGCACGCCGAACAGGCTCGTCGTCACCCGGGTGCGCGTGTTGCCGCCGGCGCGGCGATGGATCGTGGTCACGTCATAGCTCCTCGCGGTGCGAAGGGTCCGGCCAGGCAGCCCAGACCGCTGCTCGGCAGGTGAGAAAGACTCGACTCCCTTCGCCGGTGCTAACCGGATCAGGTTCGAGGGTCTGCGGGGGGCCGCACTCTCAGCGCCACGTGGCGCTCCCCTGTCGTTTGGTGGCTATGACTTTACCGCCTCGTCGTGCCAGAGTGACAGTCACGGTCTCGGGACCGACTGACGACGGGAGAGACGAATGGGACCGATGGTCTGGAAGGTGCTCGGTACCGTAGCGGCCGGACTCGCAGCCGCCGTGGCGAGCAGGGTCGTGTCGAAAGGGTGGGAGGTGGCCTCCGGCCACCCGGCCCCGGACGATCCGACGAATCCGGAGGACTTCTCGTGGAAGGAGTCACTGGCTTTCGCGGCGATCTCCGGCCTGGCGATCAGCGTGGCCCGGGTGGCCGCCACCCGCCGAGCAGCCGAGTACTACGCCCAATCGGCCGGTCACCTGCCGGCCGCGATGCGCGAGATCGACGAAACAGCCCCGGAAGCCTGAGTGCTGGGACGCGGTTCAGACCCGCTCCGACGTGCGCTCGCGGATCGGGATCATCGCCTCGCGCAGCAGCGGAGCAGCCAGGCCCAGCGGGTGCCGGCCGTCGTCGACGATCTTGCGCCCGCCGACGACGACAGTGCGTACGTCAGCCGATGTCGCGGTGTAGATGACTTCCGCGGGGCGACTACCAACGGTGCGGGTGGACTCGAGATCGACGACGACGAAGTCGGCGAGCAGCCCCGGGGCGATAGCCCCACCGTCGTACCAGCCGAGGCTCTGATAGCCGTGCTGGGCTGCGCAGCGCAACAACTGGGCCGGCGGGATCCGGCCGCGTTCGCTCGCAACGAGCCGCTCGTGCATCTCGACCTCGCGTAGCTCGACGAACGGGTCGATGATCGCGTGGGTGTCCGACCCGAATCCGACGGGCACTCCGGCGTCGAGGAGTCGGCGCACCGGGCCGATCCCGTCTGCCTGGTCCTGCTCGGAGGTCGGGCAGACGACGACTTGGGCCCCGGCTTCGGCTAGCAACGAGATGTCGTGCTCGGAGACGTGCGTGGCGTGCACGGCCGTGAACTCTCGCCCGAGCACTCCCGCGTCCTGGAGCACTTCGGTGGGACTGGCGCCGTAGAACATCTGGCACGCGAGGTTCTCGGCCACCTGCTCCGAGACGTAGACGTGCAGCGGTCGTTCACCGACGAACTGTGCGGCCTGAGCGGCGGCTTCACGGGGCACTGCCCGCAACGAGTGCAGGGCGGCTCCGCGCCGCAACACCTCGGTCTGGTCGATCCGGTCCATCCGGTCGGCCCACGCATCGACCGAGCCGTCGGAGAAGCGGGTCTGCACGCCGCTCGCCGGGAAGTGACCGTCGGAGTTCAACCCGCCTTTGAGGAAGAGCACGTCGAGCAACGTGAGCCGGATGCCCACTTCGGCGGCTGCTCTGACCAGTGCCAAGCCCATCTCGTTCGGATCGGCATACCGGGTGCCCCCTGGCCCGTGGTGCAGATAGTGGAACTCGCCAGCCACGGTGTAGCCGGCCAGGGCCATTTCGGTGAACACCGCCCGGGCCAAGCCCAGGTACAGATCCGGCGTCATCCGGTCGGCCAGGTCGTACATCCGGGTGCGCCAGCCGATGAAGCTGTCAGCGGTCTGGGTGCGGCCACGCAACGCCCGTTGGAAGACGTGCCCGTGGGCGTCGGCCAGCCCTGGGACCACGAGCCCGGTGAGTTGCTCGTCGTCGGAGTGTCGCCCCACCCGGCCTTCAACGGTGGCGAAGCGCCCGTCAGTGACGGTCATCCGAACGCCACGGGTCAGCCCGGCCGGCAACCAGGCATATTCCGCCCAGTACGACGTCACGACGCTCCCTCGGGCCGACGATGTCCAGACCCCCAATTGTCACACCGCGCTTCCGGCCTGCCCCCATGGAAGCGTTTACATATTCGCATGGCGCCGATCACGTCAGCCCAGGCCAACCACCCTGGAACTACGCTGGAACGATGGCCGAGAACGAGTCCGGTATGCCGCGCGCGGCCGTCGCGCCCGCCGAGGCGGGGCCGGAAGCGCGGGCCCTCACCGCCCTGCGCCACCACAACATCGCCTACCGGGTGACCCGACACGGCCGGGTGCGCAGCCTCGCCGAAGCGGCCGCATTGCGCGGGATCGCCGTCGGCGACATTCTCAAGACGCTCGTGGTCCGCCGGGGCGACGACGATTTCCTCTTCGTCCTCGTCCCGGGTGACCGGGAGTTCTCCTGGCGCAAACTACGTGCGTTGCTAGGCACGTCGCGGCTTTCCATGCCGGACGCAGCCGGAGCCCATGCAGCCACCGGCTACGAACGCGGGACGATCACTCCGTTCGGCGCCCGGACGGCCTGGCCGGTGTATGCCGATTCCTCGATTGCCGGTCGCACGGTGTCCATGGGGGCCGGCGCCCACGGGGTGTCGGTGACCGTCTCCGCCGATCAGGTGCTGGCTGCCCTCGGCGCCGAGCTCGCCGACCTCAGCGCCACCCCGTAGCTAGGCTGAGGAGCCATGCGCGCCATCACCGTCCCGATACCTGGAGGTCCGGACTCGCTCGTTCCGGCCGACGTGCCCACACCGCAACCACGCGCCGGAGAAGTGCTTATCGACGTCGTCGCTGCCGGAGTGAATCGCGCCGACGTGCTCCAGCGGCAGGGTTTCTATCCCCCGCCGCCGGGCGCACCGGCATACCCGGGGTTGGAGGTCAGCGGCCGGATCGCCGCCCTGGGCGACGGTGTCTCGGGGTGGCTACCCGGGACCGCGGTCTGTGCACTGCTATCCGGTGGTGGGTATGCCGAGCAGGTGGCGGTTCCGGCGACGCAGGCGCTACCGGTGCCGGACGGGGTCTCGCTGCCCGATACGGCGGCCTTGCCCGAGGTCGCCTGCACGGTGTGGTCCAACCTCGTCATGACCGCCGGTCTCACCGACGGCGAGACACTGCTCGTGCACGGCGGTTCGTCCGGAATCGGCACGATGGCGATCCAGGTCGCGCGCGCTCTTGGCGCGCGAGTAGCCGTAACCGCCGGCACCGCCGAGAAACTCGCGGCCTGCGACCGGCTCGGTGCCCAGATCCTGGTCAACTATCGCGAGGAGGACTTCGTCGAGCGGGTGCGCGCGGCCACCGACGGCCGCGGCGTGGATGTCGTCCTGGACAACATGGGCGCGAAGTACTTGAGCCGCAACGTGTCGGTGCTGGCCGACGGGGGCCGGCTCGTCGTCATCGGTCTGCAGGGCGGTGTGAAGGCCGAACTCCACCTGGGACAGCTGTTGAGCAAGCGGGCCAGCATCACGGCCACGTCGTTGCGGGCCCGCAGCGCCAAGGAAAAAGCTGCCATCGTTGCCGCCGTGCGGCAGCACGTCTGGCCGATGATCGAGTCCGGCCTTGTTCACCCGGTCGTTCACGCACGTTACCCGCTCGCCGAAGCAGCCGAGGCACACACCGAGATCGAGCGCTCCGCCCACATCGGCAAGCTGCTCCTTACGATGTGAGCACGTTGACACGCCGACCGGTTCTGCACCCATGACTCCACGACTATGAATCTTGCTGCCGTATCGCCCGGGATCGCTTTCGCTTCGGGCGTGCTCGTCGTCGCCTTCGGGCTGAGTTTCGTGATGTTGCTGTCGGCCTACTTCGGGCGTCAGACGTCGCTTAGAGCCTGGGCCTTGGCATTCGGCATCGGCGCCGCCGTGCTCGGCTTGTTGACTGCAGCGGGCTGGAGACTGACCACTCCGGTGACCTGGGCCATCCGGGACAGTGGACTGCAGGTTTGGGGGCTCTTCGTCGGACTGGGCTTGGCCGTCGCGACCGGATTGCGATGGGGGGCCAAGGTGGACTGGGTGCGGTCGTTCCTGCTGGCCGAGGCCATCGTGTTCATCGGGCTGGCAAGCTGGGTCCCGAGATCGGGAACTCCGTCCTGGCGATCGCCGGACTTCGCCGAACCCGTGGAGTGTTTCACGACGCCGTGGCGGTGGACCACATACGGACGCTCAGGTCTCGTCTTCGATGTTGCGCCCAACATCGCCCTCTATGTGCCTCTAGGGATCGCCCTGGCCGCGGTCCTGCGCAACCGGTGGATCGCAGTGCTCGGTGCCCTACTGGTGACCTTGAGCACCGAGGCATACCAGGGCCTGGTCACCGACCGTGAGTGCGCCGGCAACGACGTATTGGCCAACTGGGTCGGTGGCGTGGTCGGCGTCATCGTCGTGTTGGTGATCGAGGCATTGGTCCGACGTCGTGACCCCGGCGCTCGGTCAGCGTGATCGTGGCCGCTTGCTCGAGAGCTTGACTCATGCCGATACCGAGTATACATTCGTTGATCAGTAGTAATACTGAGTATCGTCGAGCTCGCGAGGTGCCAGGTGTCGATCCGCAACAGCGTGCTGGCCCTGCTGGCGCAGGGTCCGCGGTATGGCGCGCTGCTCAAGACGGAATTCGAGGAGCGGACCGGGGGACCGCTCAACGTCGGTCAGGTCTACACGACGCTGGCGCGTCTCGAGCGTGACGGCCTGGTCGTCGGCGACGGACGGCCCGACGACGAGGGCCGGATCGCCTACCGGCTCACCGAGACGGGGCGGCTCGAGGCCAAGCGCTGGTGGAGCACTCCCGTCGACCGGCCCGACCCCGACCGCGACGAGCTGGTCATGAAGCTCGCCTTAGCCGTCGCCGATCCCACCGTGGATGCGCTGTTGGTGATCCAGGTCCAGCGCACTGCCACCATGCAACGCCTGCACGAGCTCACCCGGCGCAAGATCCAGCTCGAGCAGCCGGGGGCCACGCCATCAGCCACGCCGAGCGAACGGCTCGTGCTCGAGCACCGCCTCTTCACTGTCGAGGCCGAATTGCGCTGGCTCGACCACGTCGAGGCGACCCTGCTGCACTCTGGCCGGCCACGCCCGGACTCCAATAGCCACAACGACACCGATCCCACGACGACAGGGGAGACACCGTGACGCAGCATCTCGCCGAATCCCGTGAGCAGTCCCGGGCCAGCACCGATGAGTTCGTCCTCAGCCTCACCGAGGTCCACCGGGTCTACGGCAGCGGACGGACCGCCGTACGGGCCCTCGACGGGGTCAGTATGCGCGTGCGCGCCGGCGAGCTGGTGGCCGTCATGGGGCCGTCCGGCAGCGGAAAGTCGACGCTGCTGAACCTGGCCGGCGCGCTCGATCTGCCCACCGCCGGCGCTGTCGGGATCGAAGGCCAGATCACGACCGCGCTGCGTCCCGACCAGCTCGCAACCCTGCGTCGACGCCGGGTCGGCGTGGTTTTCCAGGACCTCAACCTCATCCCGTCGCTGACCGCCGCCGAGAACATCGGCCTGCCGCTCGAACTCGACGGACGCCGGGTCAGCGAAGCTCGTAGGGTTGCGATCGAAGCCCTACGCGAGTTGGGCCTGGACGAGGTGGCCGACCGCTACCCCGACGAGATGTCCGGCGGTCAACAGCAGCGGGTGGCCATCGCCCGGGCCTTAGTCGGCGAGCGCCGCCTCGTGCTCGCCGACGAACCGACCGGTGCTCTCGACTCCCTCACCGGAGAGAGTGTGCTCACCGTGCTGCGCCAGCGCTGCGACGCCGGGGCCGCCGGCCTCCTCGTCACCCACGAGGCCCGCCACGCCGGCTGGGCCGACCGGGTGATCTACCTCCGCGACGGGAAGATCGTCGACGCCACCGACGCGTTCGCAGTCGCCCCGGCACCCTCAGGAGATCGCGATGATCACCACGACCGCTAACCCACCGGCACAAGGGAGAGCATCCGGCACGTCGGAGGACTCGACGGCGAGCAGGCGAGGAAGGTGGCTCGGCGGCTGGCGAGTCGCGTTACGGCTGGCCGCTCGAGACGTCCGCCGCCACCGCGGACGAAGCGTGCTCGTCGTCGTCATGGTCGCCGTGCCGGTGATGCTGTTGGTCGCCGGGAACATCATCGTCTCGACCCGAGAACTGACGCCGGTCGAGCGGCTCGACTACACGCTGGGCCAAGCCCAGGCCCATATCACGTACACGGGCGGAGACAAGGCCATCCCGACGCCCGACCCGGACTCAGGAACCTGGCCCGGACCCCCGTTCCTGGAGGGCAACCCCGCAACCCCGATCCCCGGCTGGGGCACCACCCTGGCCGAGCATGCCGAGGCACTGGGCCGACTCACCGGCGGCACGGCATACCCGGTTGTCGGCACGTCGGGTCGAGCGACCATCGACGAGCGCTGGATCGGGATCACCGCGGTGGCGGTCGACGCGGCCACCCACCCGTCAGCGCCGGTACAGCTGATCTCCGGCCGCTGGCCGACCGCTGCCACCGAAGCCGCCGTCACCCGGGCCGGGCTGTCCCGGGGCCTTCCCGAGGACGGGACGATCACGGTCGAAGACCAGGACACCGGCTTGCAACGCCCGCTGACCATCGTCGGGATCGCCGAGAGCTGGACCCCGACAGGATCATCTCCGGGTTTCACGGTTGCCGCTGACCTGGTCACCCTGCCGCCGCGCGAACTCTCCGAAGACCCGGCCGACAAGCCTGGAATAGCGGCATACCTGCTCGAGCGCGAGCGGCCGGTGGACTGGGCGGAAGTGCGGCGGCTGGCCGACTACGGGCTGATCGTCACCAGCCGCACCGTCGTGCTCGACCCGCCCCCAGCCGATCAGCTGCCCGCAGAGCTACACGAGGCGACGACCCACGTCGCCCTAGAGCAGGCCGTCAACACGGCAATCCTGGCTATCGGCTTGCTCCTGGAGACGGCGCTGCTCGTCGGGCCCGCCTTCGCGGTCAGCGCGGCGCGGAGCCGCCGAACCTTGGCCCTAGCCGCAAGCAATGGCGCGACGACGGCCCAACTACGACGCACCGTGCTCGCCCAGGCCCTCGTGCTCGGCGCGTTGGCCGCCGTCGTCGGAGGGGCACTCGGCGTCGGCGGGGCAGCCGCAGTGATCACCTGGTCACGCGCTGCCCACCCTGGAGTCTTCTTCGGGCCGTTCGACCTGCCGATGGTGCCGTTGCTCATTGTCATCGCTTGTGCCGTGCTTTCGGCAATCGTCGCTGCTCTCATCCCGGCTCGTGGCTTGCATCGACTCGACATCGTTGCAGTCATGCGCGGCCAAAGCGTGTCGCCACCGACTCGCACTCGGACCCCGGTCGCCGGACTCGTCCTTGCCGGGGCCGGTTCGCTGCTCGTATTCCTCGGAATCGGATACGTAAGCCGCGCCGAGCCCGAGCTACTCGGCCTGCTGTTGCTCCTGGCCATCATGACCGGGCTTGTCCTGCTGGTGGTCGGGGCGCTGCTGCTCGTGCCGACGGCTCTGGTGTTGCTCGCCCGGATCAGTCGATCGGCGCCACCGACCTGGCGGATGGCGACCCGAGACGCGGCTCGCCAACGGGGCCGGGCGAGCTCGACGGTGGCTGCCATCTTCGGTGTCACCGCCCTCTTGTCCAGCATCCTGGTCGCCGTGGCCAGCGTTGACGCGCATCGGGAACGCCTCTACCAACCTGCGATCCCGATGGGCGAAGCACAAGTCGATCCAGAGCGGTTGCCCGTGCCCAACTTCAGCGACTGGCTGTCAAAGGTCAAATCGGCTGCTGCAGAAGCAGACCCAGCCCTGCAGGTGATATCTATCAGGTTCACCGAACTCTTGGCCGATGGAGCCGACGGCCCGAACGAAACCGCATCGTTCTTCGTTGCACTACGCACTGGCTGCACGCCCGAACAGGCGATGAACTCGTGGAGACCTGCGGATGAGGATCCACGGCTGAACCTGGCGTGCGTGTCTCTGCGGGCGTCCAGCAGGCTCGTTGAATTCGGATCCGAGATCCGGGTCGCCGGTTTCGACGAGCTGGTCACGGCATACGAGTTGACCGACGAGCAGGTCGCCGTGTTGCGCGATGGGGGAATCGTCGTCAGCGACGCCCTGACCACGGGACTGGAGTCCCATACCGACCCGAGTGCCGTATTGAGCACCGGAGAACCGATCCGGGGGCAGGTCGACATCGAGGACGGTCTGGTGACCTTCGCCCGTGGGACAGGTCATTGGGAGCCCGACGGATCTGCGGCCATCGACACGGTGTCGACCGTGGAGCTACCGGCCCGGACCATTCACGACGACCTGCTTCGCCCGGTCGGCTGGCAGGGACGCGCCGGTGCCCTCATGACGATGGAGACTGCGACTGCGCTGGATCTGCCGACGAGCGCGTACGGCGCGCAAATCATCGACCCACGAGGCCCGATCAGCGAGAGCGCTGGTGATCAGCTGGCCGTGGCGATTGCGGACCGGGGCTTGGGCTTGCTCTACGTCGAGCGGGGGTTCCACGACCGGGGCACGGTCTTCATGACGATCATTCTCGGACTCCTGACGCTGATCATCCTCGTCGCCACCCTGGTGTCCACGGCACTGTCCACGGCCGAAATGCAGCCGTTGATGGCCACCTTCGCCGCAATCGGCGCCACCCGTCGAACTCGCCGCAATCTCGCTGCTGCCCAAGCAATCTCACTAGGTTTCCTCGGTGCCCTGATCGGCGTTCTCGTCGGTTTCGTCCCGGGTATCGCGGTGGGCCGCGCCGCAACGAACAGTGGGCCGCTGAACGATCCGCAGAACAGCGGCTGGGGGCCGATGGATCCCACTGTCGTCATCCCGTGGCTGCCGTTGGGGATGATGGTCATCGTCGTGCCGTTGATCGCCGGCGGGCTCGCCTGGCTCACCGTCCGCCGCGCCCCACGAGTCACGAAGCGGATCGGATAGCCTGGGCGTCACGATGTCCGGCAGGATAGGGGCTATGACTGACCAGCCGACTGGTGAGCAGCCCACCCCGACCACCCAGGATGAAGACGAGCACCGGGTCGTCGTCATCACGCCCGACGGTATGGGTGTGGCCGAGCCGCAGCAAGCCGAGCAGCAGGCACCCGACGATGAGGAGCACACCAACCCGGCCGACCTGGTCGAACAGCCTGCCAAGGTGATGCGGATCGGGTCGATGATCAAGAACCTGCTCGACGAGGTCCGCAACGCACCCCTCGACGAGGCAGGACGCAAGCGGCTCGCCGAGATCCACAAACGCTCGATCGACGAGCTCAAGGGTGGGCTGGCACCGGAGCTGATCGAGGAGATCGACCGGATCGCCTTGCCCTTCGGTGACGCAGCCCCCAGCGATGCCGAGCTGCGGATTGCCCAAGCCCAGCTCGTCGGCTGGCTGGAAGGGCTCTTCCACGGCATCCAGACCGCTCTCGTCGCGCAGCAGATGGCCGCCCAGCAGCAGCTGGCCGGGATTCGCCGGGCGCTGCCGCCGGGCCACCCGGCAGCTCAAGGACAGCCGGGTATGCCGGGTGCAGCCGCTCCGGACAGGCCCGCGGGCATGCCAGGGCAAGGCGGGCCGACCGGGCAATACCTGTAGCCGCATTGCACCCAGCCCGCCCGGCGCCCTCGAGACATGGCGACCTCGCGACATGGCGACAGTCTCGGCACTACCGGCATGTGACCGGTCTGCTACGGGCCGGTGCTGGTCGGGCCCGAAAGCGCTACTACCGTAGGAGGGTGAGCGAAGCGCCAGCCCAAGTCCCCCTCCGACGAGTCCCGTGGTGGGGAGTCTTCAGCGCCGGCCTTGCGCCGGTGGTGTTGCTCGGAGGTTACGCACTGGCCGCCGGGGCCACGCCGGGGTTCGACCCGGTGTCAGACCTGTTGTCCGATCTCGGGGCCGCATCGGCACCGACCCGCTGGTGGATCTCGGTCACCCTGGTGTTGCTCGGGGCCTGCCACATCGTCACGGCGGTCGCGCTCCGACCGGCTGATCCGGCGGGGCGTTACCTGCTCGGCGCCGGTGGTATCGCGCTACTGCTCGTCGCGATCATCCCGAACAACACGCCCGGTCACTTCATGGTGCGCCACACGTTCATCTCTGCGGTGGCCTTCGGGCTGCTCGCGCTGTGGCCGGCGATGAGCGGCCAGGGTGGTGACCCTGCGTGGCCGCTGCGACGACGGGTTGGGGTGGCCGTGTCGGTCGTCGGTTTCGTATTGATCGAGGCGACGCTGTTCGGGGTCATCATCAGCACCGAGACCGGTGGTATCCGTGAATTGGCGCTGTATGCCGTGACCGCGACCTGGCCACTGGTCGTCGTGCTGTGGACGACACTGGCCGGGCCGGGGACGGCCGTGCCACCGGTGCGGCGGCCCCCACCCCAGCGCGCCAGGTGACCGCATCGGCGCAGGTGCCGGCAGGTTTCAGCTCAGATATGCAGCCAGCCGGTCCATCGCCTCATCGAGCGAGTCGGGCTGACCAGCAAAGCTCAACCGCACGTAGGATCGCCCGTCGAGTGCCGGGTCACCACCAGGCACCGGTGGGGCGAAGTCGATACCCGGTATCAGCGCTACCCCCGTGGCATCGAGCACCTGCCGGCACCACGCCAACGAGTCGTCGGTGAGGTGCTGCACCCGGCAGTAGAGATAAAAAGCCCCGTCGGGTGGTGCCAGCTCACTGATCCCCAGCTCGGGCAGCCGGGCGAGCAACAGGTCGCGGTTGGCGGCATACCGTGCGACGTGCCCGTCGAGCTCGGCCCGCGCTTCCGGCGTGAAGGCCGCGACCGCGGCGGCCTGTCCGAGAGCCGGGGCGCAGATGTTGAGGTTGCCCTGCAGCAGTTCGACCGGGCGGGCCAGTGGCGCGGGCAGCAGCAGCCACCCGAGCCGCCAGCCGGTCATCGAGTAGTACTTGCTGAACGATCCGACAACCGCAGCACGGCGGCTGCTCTGCCATGCGCTCGCGCATTCGCGGCCGTAAGAGATGCCGTGGTAGATCTCGTCGCTGATCAGCAGGGTGCCGTGCTGTTCGCACCAGCGGGCGATCGCGGCGAGCTCGGCCGGGTCGATGATGGTTCCGGTCGGGTTGCTCGGGCTGGCGACGATCAACCCGGCTGGTGGCTCGTCCAACGCCTCCAGCATCGCGACCGTGGGCTGGAACCGGGTCTGCGACCCAGCGTCCAGCTCGATGAGCTGGGCGCCCAGGGCCAACAACGTGTTCCGGTATGCCGGGTAGCCGGGGCTGGTCATTGCCACCGTGTCGCCGACGTCGAAGGCCGCGAGGAAGAGCGCCGTGAATCCGCCCGAGGACCCGGTGGTCACGATCACGTCGTCGGGATGCACCTCGAGACCGTATGCCGTGCCGTAGTGGCCGGCGATCGCCTCCCGTAAAGCCAGCGTCCCCTTGGCCTCGGTGTAGCCGAGCACGTCGGTGCCGAGCGCTTCCCGTGCCGCGTCGAGGACCGGCCGCGGCGCACCGGTCGACGGCTGACCGGCACTGAGCGACAACAGATCACCATGAGTCGCTTGACGGACGGCAGCAGCCTTGAGCACGTCCATGACATGGAACGGCTGGACCACGCCACGGCGGGATAGACGGACGGCCGGGACACTCATCGGCCCACTGTAGGACGCACGGAAAGCGCCCCCGGACCTGGACCACCGGCTCGGGGCGGCCGAGCCGCTGTATGGCCGGTCGCGTCGGTCAATCGCCGACCCAGAACCCGCGCCCGTCCCAGAGGTCGTCGTAGAGCGACCGCGATGCCGCACCACGGCGCCGCGACCCGAGGTAGCTCTGCACGACCTCCATCCCGAGGTCGTCGAGCTCTGGCGCCACGACCCGGCCGTCCACCCGGCGAGCGAGCTGGTCGACGAACCGGGCCAGCCCGGCCGAGTCGCCGAGCCGGAAGAAGGTCACCTTGGCCCCGAGACGGCCGGCCGCGTCCAGCTCCCGCACGGTGAGGGCCAGAGTGCGCGGGTGTGGTGGATAGCAGAAACCGATCTGACCACTGGTCTCCAGGTGTGCCGTCGGCTCACCGTCGGTGACGATGAGCAGCACGGGCTGGGCCGACGGGTGTTTGCGGAAGTGCCGGTTCGCCAGCAACAACGCGTGATGCAGGTTGGTGCCCTTGTCCCAGAAGGCATCCAGGGCAGTCAGCTCCTCGACGTCGACAACCTGGGCCACCCGGCCGAAAGACACGAGCTGCAGATGATCGCCGCGGAAGCGGGAGGAGACAAGCTGATGCAGGGTCAGCGCGGTGCGCTTCATCGGCACCCAGCGCCCGTCCATCGCCATCGAGAAGGACGTGTCGACGAGCAGCGACACCGCGGCGCGAGTGCGTGACTCCGTCTCGGCGATCTCGACATCACCCATCTCCAAGGTGATGCCGTCGCGCGGATGGTGGCCTTGCCCAGCAGCCCGGGTGACCGCGTTGGTCAGCGTACGGGTGACATCCCACGGCTCGGTGTCACCGAAGGTCCACTCCCGGGTGGCACCGCTGAACTCGCCACCAGCCCCGGCCCGACGCGCGTCTCGCTCACCCTGACGCGAGGACATCTTGTCGGCGACATCACGCAACAGCGACTTGCCTAACTGCCGCATTGCTTTGGGCGAGAGCCGGATAGACCCGTCAGAGGAGCGTTTGAGATAGCCGCTCTCCCGGAGTGCCCGCTCCAACGCGGCCAGTGTGCTGGCCTCCACGGCAGCCTCCGGACCGAGCTGCCGGGCCAGCGCGTCGAGGTCGACGTCGTCCATGCGGGCACCCGAATACTGCTGTGAGAGCTGCTCGGCGAGCGCATCGAGATCGGCGAGATCCTGCAGGGCACCGGTGCCGTCACCGAGCCCCATGCCCTCTTCGCCGCCGAAGCGTTCCGACCCGTCCCAGTCTGCGCCGGGGCGGAGCCCCTGCAACGTCCGGTCGAGCCGGGTCAGGTGCTCGACGAGCTCGGCCGAGCCGAACGCCTGCTGCGCAAGGGCGTCGAGCTCGTCGCGCTGTTCTTGGCTGAGCGAGTTGCGGAATCGTTGTGCCGCAGCGGCTCTCGCTGCGAGGGAGTCGATGAGCTGCTCTACCGACTCGGGTCGTTCCGGGAAGAAGTCACCGTGTCTGTCCATGAAGTCGCGGAACAGATCAGTCGTGTCGTCGCCGCGAGCGTGTGCGGCGAGCAGGTCGTTGAGGTCACGCATCATGTCGGTGACCCGCTGACGATCGGCCTCGGTGGCGTTCTCCAAGGCCTGTTTCATCCCGGCGAAGCGCTGGTCGAGCAGCTCCCGGCCGAGCAGGTCCTTGATCTGTTCGTATGCCGCGCGCGCGTCGCTGCTGCGCCAGCTGTAGTCGCCCAGTTCCTGGACTGCGGCAGCCGTCGACTCCGGCAGGTTCTCCATGCGGATCTCGGCGAACCGGGCCTCGTCGTCGAGGTCGCGGGCCAGCTGCTTTCGCTCGGCGAGCACGGCGTCGTCGAGCAACCGGCGTACCTCGTCGAGCGTGCCACCCAGGTGGTGCTGCTGGACGATCTCACGACGGCGGTGCGCGACGCGGCGGGCCAGCTCGTCGAGACCGACCTGGGTTTTCCCACCCTGTCGGAGGAATTCGCGCATCGCCCGTTCCGGCGACACCCCGCCCATGACCGACTCACCGATAGCGTCGAGCGCCTCACCGAGATCGACGGGCGGGGCCAGCGGATCGGGGCCCCCGGTATACCGGCCGTAGCGTGCCGTCCGCCGAGCCGACCGGTCCATCTGTGCCACCTCCTCGTGCGGCTTGGTGCGTGAACGGGTTCAGGCTAGCCGTATGTCGTTGTGCCGCCGTCGGTTTCCTTGGATATCTTGCGGGCCAGGAAGAGCCCCTCGAGAGCCAGCTCCAGGGCACTGGCCCGTTCACCGGCAGTGCTGGCGCCGACCCGCTCGGCCAGCTCTTCGTAGACCCCACCGTCTGCAGGGTCGAGTTCGGGCAGCCCGTCGAGGAAGGCCTGGGCGCTCACCTGCTCGCCCGTGGTCACCATGAGCTCGCCCTGGAGCGCAGCGACGACTGGGCCGAGGTCGATGCCCCGGAAGTGCTCCCGGACCGTCTCGGCGATCGCCGTCCGGAGCAGATGGGTGAGGATGTCGCGCTCGCGGCCCTCCTCGCCGCTTTCGAACTCGACCTTGCCGCCGAGCACATCGACCGCGCTCTCCAGGTCGACCACCCGGGCCACGGCCTCCGGCTCGTGTTGTGCCGTCGCCCGGTGCAGCGCGGCAGCAGCCACGGTTTCGGCACCGGCGATCGCGAACCGGGCCGACACTCCGGAGCGCTGGTCGACCGCTGTCGACTCGCGTAACGCGCGGGTGAACCGGGCCAGCACCTCGACGATCGCGTCCGGAACCGTGGCCACGAGGTGGGCTTCTTGCCGGATCACGGCGACCTCGTCTTCGAGGGCGACCGGGTAGTGGGTGCGGATCTCGGCGCCGAAGCGATCTTTGAGCGGGGTGATGATCCGGCCGCGGTTGGTGTAGTCCTCCGGGTTGGCGCTGGCCACGACGACCACGTCGAGCGGCAGCCGGACGACGTAGCCACGGATCTGGATGTCGCGCTCCTCCATGACGTTGAGCATCGCCACCTGGATCCGCTCGGCCAGATCGGGCAGTTCGTTGATCGCGACGACGCCGCGGTGCGAGCGTGGGATCAGCCCGAAGTGGATCGTCTCCGGGTCGCCGAGGTGGCGGCCGGCCGCGACCTTCATCGGGTCGACATCGCCGATGAGGTCGGCGACCGAGGTGTCGGGCGTGGCGAGCTTCTCGGCATACCGCTCGTCACGGTGCCGCCAGGCGACCGGCAGGTCGTCGCCCAGCTCGGCGGCGCGGCGCACCGACTCGCTGGTGATCGGCTCGTAGGGATGCTCACCCAGCTCGGCGTCGGCGATCACCGGGGTCCACTCGTCGAGCAGCCCGATCAGGGTGCGCAGCAACCTGGTCTTGCCCTGCCCTCGTTCGCCGAGCAGGACGATGTCGTGACCGGCGAGGATGGCTCGTTCCAGCTGCGGGATGACGGTCGCGGAGAAGCCATGCAGTCCCGGCCACGGATCGCGGCCCTGGGCCAGAGCGGCGAGCAGGTTGTCGCGTAACTCCTGGCGCACGCCCTTGGCGACGTGGCCGGAGGCGCGCAGTTCCCCGAGGGTTCGCGGTTGAGGCGGTGTGCTTTGCTTCACATCAGCACGGTATCGTGTGGCCGATCTACACCCACGGCTGGGCAGCGCGCCGATCGGCAACCTGCACGGAATTGCCACCACAAGGGCGACGAGAAGGGCACGAGGACGAGAGCATGACGAGGAATATGAAGAAGGCGATGGCGGGGCTTGTCGCACCGCTGATCCTCGGGAGCGCCGCGGCGTGCACGGCCGACGGCGGCAGCACCTCGCCGGCCGCGTCCACTGCTGCACAGCAGACAGCATCGAACACACCTAAGCACGACAACAAGAAATACGTCGACTACGTGGACGTTGACGACATCGTCAAGGATGTCTCCGGCCTGGACGGCGCCTACAAGAAATACTATGCGAAATACCTCGACTACGTCGCGCCAAACGGCAAGGCCATCCGGCTGGTTGCCGCCGACCAGGTCACCGACGAGCAGCTCTTGAAAGCCTACAATGTCTTGAGCTTCTACCTGACCGATCACCAAGGGTATGACAAGGCGAATATCGCCAATTCGATGGCCGACAAAGGGGCCGTCCTGGTCATGCCGAATGGAGCGGACGGCGATGGCGGCACACCCGATGAGGCGCTGGCCGGTCAACCGCTGTATCAGGGTGAGCTCCCGACGGCGGGGAGCACGTGGTATCAGGAGAACGACTACACGCACCGGGATGCTTCGTACGAAGAGATCTTCCACATGGTCCATGACTACGGCATCGGGACCACCCAGAACCCAGCGGCCGATCCCGAGCTGGCGCAACGCATCAAAGCCGGCCTCGATTCGGCTTTGCCTGCCGACAGAAAGGACTGGGGGACGAAAGGCATCTGGGGTCTCGAGTCACGGGATTGGCTGGTCTCGCTGGCCGAGGAAGGCAGCTTGGAGCAGGAGTACATCGTTTCGGGAATCGACTCGTACTACGGCCTGTGGGCGGCCTACACCGAGAGCGATAAAGGAATGGGGGGCATCTACGTGCCGAAGACCAGGGCGGATGTCCAAGAAAAGGACCCGGCGGCATACGGAATAATCACGAGCTTCATGCCGCCGAGCTTCACCTACATGGAACGAATCGATCCAAGCTTCACCGGAACGTTCAAGCTGTACCTGGACACAGCCGAGCCCTACACCTACAAGTCTCAGTATCTGCAGAACGCAAGGCTCACCGGCGACAGCAACGCTGGCATCGTCGGGAACGATCTCGACAACACCTTCGTCGGGAACACGGGGAACAACCGCATCGACGGCGGGGCCGGAAACGACGTGGTCCAGTTTTCCGGGGCGTTCGCCGACTACACCGTCACGAAGAGCCCGGAGGGTGTCACCGTCACCGACAACGAGAACCGCGATGGTCAAGACACCCTGGTGAACACCGAGGTCCTGAGGTTCGTCGACAAGGACGTCCTGGCCAGCGACGTCTAGCGGGCAGCCATACCGCGCGAGTTCCCCACCGGCACAAGGCGACAAGTACGATGACAGGGACGGATCGCGATCCCGGCCTTTGGCCGACGATGAGGAGAACGCAATGAGCAAACTGCCCGACATCAAGACCGACATGGGTTCCCTGCTGGACATCGTCCTGAGCACCATGGACTGCAAGGTCTTAGTGGCGGCGTTGCGTCTTCGGATCTTTGATCACCTCGACTCGTCAACCGCGCAAGAGGTCGCCGCCGGCCTCGAGTCGCACCCGCGCAACACCGAGTTGTTCCTCAACGTCCTGGCCGGAATGGGCCTCATCCAGAAAAGGGACGCCAAGTACAGCAACACGGCGCAAGGCCTCGAGTTCCTCGTGTCGACGTCCCCGGCCTACCTGGGCGACTTCCTGCTCTACATGAACGACTATCGAGAGCAGTTCGCTATGCCGTTCGAGGACCTCGTGCGGCAGGGCCCACCGCCGGCGACGGGCTTTGACGTCGGTGACGCCTCCATGTGGGCCGAGTCGGCCCGGCTCACGGCCGCCTACCAATACTCCGGCGAAGCGCAGCACATCGCCCGTATCGTCAGTCAGCTGCCGCGTGCATCGACGATGCAGCGGATGCTGGACCTCGGCGGCGGGGCCGGCTTTTACACCATGGCGATCGTCGAGGCACTCCCGGGGATGCAGGGCGTCGTCTTCGAGCAACCTGCCGTCGCCGACGTGGCGCGTCAGTTCATCGAGGACTACGACATGCAGGGCCGGGTGACCGTCATCGCCGGCGACTACACGACAGACGATCTCCAAGGGCCTTACGATCTCGTATTCGCCAGCTCGACGCTGAACCTTGTCAAGCCCCAGCTGGATGAGCTGTTCACGCGGGTGCTCGATGTCTTGACGCCGGGCGGGGTGTTCATGACACATCAGGACGGGATCAGGGAGGAACGCACCACTCCGGCCGATGCCATCGCCGAGTTCCTGGTCCCCGAGATGATGGGAGCGGACTTCGCCTTCGTCCAAGGAGAGATCGCCGAATCCATGGTGCGGTGTGGTTTCCAGTCGGTGCGCAGCTTCACCAAACGCTCGGGTATGGGCGAGATGGACATCGACATCGCCATCAAGGCGCTCGAGTAGCCGACCCTCAGGCAACGCGCGCCGGGGGTGGCCCCGATCGTCACGCGAGCCGTAGCTACTCGACGGGCGGCGGCTCGGACTACTCGTCGGTCCGCCCGGCCCGGCGGTCGGCATCCTCGTCGATGAGCCGGTTGATCAACTGTTGCACGTCGTCGCTGTTCGGGACGTTGCGGAATAGTTCATCCGGCGAGTCCCCGGCCGACTCGATGGTCAAGGTGCCGGCGCCGATGATCCGGTCGAGCAGGCTCTGGTGGAAGGACACGTCGGTGATCTTCGAGAGGGTGATGTCCTTGCCGCTCTTGGACAGGATGCCGCGGCGCACCATGACCCGATGGGTCGTGATGACGTAGTGCGTCGTGCGCCAACTCAGATAGGGCACGACGACCAGCGGCACGGCGATCACCACGAGCACACCGATAGCGATCCACTGGATCCGGTTCCCGGTCGCGTCGTTGGGGGTCGCCCACGCCGTTGCCCCGGCGGCGGCAGCGATCAGTATGCCCAGCAGCGTCGGCCCGAGCACGGTGAGCCAGTGCGGGTGCAGGCCTTGCACGACCTGCTCGTCGTCGGTCAGCACGTTCTCCGGAAAACCCATGAAGACAGGCTAGAACCAGCGATGGCAGGCTGAGACCGTGGGCCAGCGCATGTTTGTCGCCGTCGTCCCGGCGAAGCCGGTCGTCGAGGATCTCGCCGGCTTCCTTGACGCCCGCCCGGAAATGCACTGGACCGCGCCCGAGCAGTGGCATCTCACACTTGCGTTCTGCGCCGACGTGCCCGAGCACCGGATCAACGAACTCGCCGATCGTCTGCGCACCAAGGCAGCCAAAATGACGCCCTTCCCGGCGACGCTGGCCGGCTCCGGCGCTTTCCCGAATCCGGCCAGGGCGTCGGTGCTGTGGCTGGGTGTCGAAACCCCCGGCGATGAATTGCCCCGGCTCTGCGCCAAGGCCCGGGCGGCCGCGTCGGTCGTCGGCGCACCACCGGATGGCAAGCGATTCACCGCCCACCTCACCCTGGCCCGGCCCCGCCCACCGATCGAGGCCACCAAGTGGTTGCGGATCCTCGACACCTATCGCAGCCCGACCTGGCAGGTCGAGCGCATCGAGCTGATCGCCTCCTATCTCGGTGAGGGCCCGCGCGGCCGGCCACGCTACGAGACGGTCGCCAGGGCCGCCCTCCGCAACCCCAACCACTGCGACATCGAGGTCCACCATGGCTGAGCACCTCCTGGCCGGTTTGCTCGATCCGGAGCGCGCTTCGGTGCCGATCAGGGTCGGGTCGACGAGCACCACGTATGCCGGGCTGCGCGCCCAGGCCGCGCCGGTCACCGCTGAGCTGCTGGCCGCAGGTGTCACCCGGGTCGTCGTGCACGCAACGCCGACCTGGTCGACTGTGCTCAGTGTCGTCGCGGCGTTGCTGGCCGGAGTCGAAGTCGTGCCCGTGCCCGCGGACGCCGGGCCGGCCGAGCGCGCGTACATCCTGCGGGATTCGGGCGCCGATGCCTGGCTCGGGCCACCACCTGAAGCGACCCAGCCCGAGGCGACCCAGCCCGAGCCCAGCTCGTTGCCGGTGATCGTGTTCCCCGGGCACCAGTCACCCGTGCCGGTCCTGACTGACGACCGGGCTGACGACCGGCCCGCGGCATACCCCAACCCTCCACCCGTGCCCGGGAACGGTACCGCCTTCGTCATGTACACCTCGGGGACGACCGGCGCACCGAAGGGCGTCGTGCTCTCGTTCGACGCGCTCGCGGCCGGTCTGGACGGGTTGGCCGACGCTTGGGCGTGGACCGCTGACGACGTGCTCGCCCATGGCCTGCCGCTCTTCCACGTCCACGGACTCGTGCTCGGGGTGCTCGGCCCGCTGCGGCTGGGCGGCGGCCTGATCCATGTCGGACGCCCCACCCCCGAGGCCTATGCAGCGGCTGCGACCGCGGGCGCCAGTGTGTTCTTCGGAGTGCCGACGATCTGGTCCCGCATTGCTGCACAGCCGGATTCGGCACGCTCCCTGACGACCGCCCGGCTGCTCGTCTCGGGCAGTGCGGCCTTGCCCACGCCGGTCTTCGAGCGGATCCACGAGCTGAGCGGGCACCACGTGTGCGAACGCTACGGAATGACCGAGACACTGATCACTCTGGCCGCGCGCACCGACGGCCCCCGGATCGCCGGCACCGTCGGTGTGCCGATCCGTGGGGTGCAGACCCGGCTGCGCGACGAGGGCGGCGAACCGGTGCCGCATGACGGCAGGTCGCTCGGCGAGCTGCAGATGCGCGGGCCGACGCTCTTCGACGGCTACTGGCAGCGCCCCGAGGCGACGGCCGCGGCATACACATCCGACGGCTGGTTCCGCACCGGCGACATTGCGACGATCAGCGCCGACGGCATCCACCGCATCGTCGGACGCAGCTCGGTCGACCTGATCAAGACCGGCGGCTACCGGGTCGGCGCTGGTGAGATCGAGTCGGTGCTGCTCGGCCACCCCGCCGTGGCAGAGTGCGCCGTCGTCGGATTGCCCGACGACGACCTGGGGCAGCGCATCGTCGCGTTCGTCGTGCCTGGTGCCGACCGGCCCGACCCTGACGAGCTCGTCGCGTTGGTCTCCGGCGAGTTGTCGGCGCACAAGCGACCCCGCGAAGTACGCCTCGTCGACTCCCTGCCACGAAACGAGATGGGCAAGGTGCAGAAGACGCGGCTGCGCTGACCTACACCCCCGTCGGCTGAGCCCCGGTCACGCGACATACATTGGCGTTATGCCGAGCCTCGTCCACGAAGCCCTCGCGACCTTCATCAAGTGGGCCGGGCGAAACGCCGCCCACGACCCGGAGGGTATGGACCGCGAGATGATGGCCGCGCAGATCCGGCCGCGGCATTTCGCGCCACCACGGTGGCTCGATCGGCACGTGTCGCTGCGACTGCATCGCGACCATGGATGGCGGGTCTACGAGATGGCGCCGCGGGGCACGACCTTGCCCGCTCACCGCGTCGCGTATTTCCACGGCGGTGGTTACGTGACCGAGGTGGACCCGGCGCATTGGGGGGTATGCCGCCGCATGTCGACCCTCGTCCCGGCCCGGGTGAGTGTGCCGATCTATCCGCTCGCCCCCGGCGCGACCGCCCGCACCACCGTGCCGACCGCGGTCGACATCGTCGCCGACATCGTCAACGAAGCCGGGGACGACTCGCTGGTCACCCTCATGGGTGACTCGGCCGGCGGCGGTCTCGCGCTCGCGGTAGCTCAAGGCCTGCGCGCCCGCCAGATGGGCCGGCCTCGGCTCGTGCTCATCGCCCCGTGGGTCGACCTGACGATGAGCGACGAGCTCATCGACGAGACGACCACGCGCGACCCGATGCTGTCCATGCCCCGGCTGCGCCGAGCCGCCGAGCTGTATTACGGCGACCTGCCCGCCGATGACCCTCGGGCGTCGCCACTGTTCGGCGGTTTGGAGGGGCTGGGGCCGGTGACGATCTTCGTCGGCACCCGCGACCTGTTGCTGCGTGATGCCCAACGGCTTCGCGATGCGGCTGCGGCGGCCGGGGTGTTGCGGGACTACCACGAAGGCGAAGGCTTGATCCACGTGTGGCCGATCCTGCCGTTGCCGGAGGCGCGCAAAGCGCGGCGGGCCATCGTCGAATCGATCCGCGAATGCTCGACCGGGGACGGATAGCGACGTGGACGCGCGTGGCTGGGACGAGCGGTATGCCGCCGCCCAGCAGGACGCCACGCTGGTCTGGTCGCCCACACCCAACAGCACGATCGCCCAGCTGACCGGTCAGCTCGCCCCGGGGCGAGCCCTGGACCTGGCTGCTGGTGAAGGCCGCAACGCGATCTGGCTGGCCGAACGTGGGTGGTCGGTGACCGCGGTGGACTTCTCGCCGGTCGCCACCGCACGGATGCGCCAACTGGCCGGGACCCGGCTCGGCGAGCGCGCGGGGCAGCTCACAGTGGTGACGGCCGACGTGCTCGCGTGGGATCCGGGGCAGGCGATCTTCGACCTCGTGATCATCGTGTTCTTGCACCTGCCGCCACCGCAGCGGCTGCTGGCCCACCGTAGGGCTGCTGCGGTCGTGGCCCCGGGTGGTCAACTCATCGTGCTGGCCCACGACCGCAGCAATCTCACCGACGGAGTCGGGGGGCCGCAAGACCCGGCAGTGCTGCCCACGCCACAGGACGTCGTGGCCGATCTAGCCCACACCGGCCTGCAGGTGGACCGGGCCGAGGTCATCATCCGGGAGGTGGTCGTCGAGGGGGTCGCCCGCCACGCCCGTGACACGCTGGTGGTCGCGCAGCGCCGCTAACTGCGCTAGAGCCGGCACACCATGACGTATTCCTCGTCGCTTTTCTTCACGACTTCGTACCCAAGCTTTTCATACATCTTGACAGCGTAGTTCGCCCGCTGAACCGACAGCGAGGTCTGCCGGTAGCCTTTGTCTCGAAGCAGCCGGAGCATCTCCTTCATCATCGCAGTTCCAATTCCGTTGTTTCTATGCTCTTCGTACACGGACACCGAAAGAGACGGCGTGCTGTCGTCGACGTAACCGAAGTCTTTCATGACACGCACCCACACTGCTCCGACAACATCTCCGTCGACCTCAGCGACGAGGGCTACGTCATCTTCTTTCGTGCCGAAGTCCTTGACATACACCTGCAGCTCCGGCAGCTCGACGATCTGCCTGGGCGGAGCTTCGACACCCTCGGGAACGAATATCGCTTCGTATAAGAAATCCTCCAGGAGTGCTGTTTCTGACTCCCGCAAGCCTCGTATCGTGTAGCCCACGAGGACCTCCCGCTAGCTAGGCCATCGGCTGGCGTTCCGTGCTGCCCGCACCACCGACGTTTGTATCAAATCCCCGTATCTGGGCCCAACAGTTTTTCGCATCGGACACGAAGGACAGCTCCGGCCACACCAGCGGTGACTAGGCGCTGACACCCGAGTCACGTTTCGCTCGGATTCCACGCCATGCTCGGATGCCAGACAAGGCTCATGCCACACAAGGCTGATGCCACACAAGGCTCGGATGCGCGCGGCGCTCCGATACCGTGCACGGGTGGGCAAAGACCTGGACGTCGTCTTGTTCGGTGCTACCGGATTCGTCGGTCGCCTCACTGCGGCATACCTCGCCGAGCATGCTCCGGAGAATGCCCGGATCGCGCTGGCCGGACGCAACCGGCATCGGCTGGAGGCGCTGCGACGCCAGCTGCCGCACCGCGCCGCCGACTGGGAGATCCTCGTCGCGGACACCTCCGAGCCCGAGACACTCACCGCCATCGTCGAGCGCACTGCCGTCGTGGCCACCACGGCCGGGCCGTATGCCCGGGTCGGGTTACCCCTGGTCGAGGCGTGCGCGCTGGCCGGGACGCACTACTGCGACCTCACCGGAGAGGTGCTCTTCGTGCGCGAGTCGGCCGCCGCCTGGCACCAGCGGGCTGTCGACACCGGAGCCCGGATCGTGCATGCCTGCGGCTTCGATTCCATCCCCAGTGACCTCGGGGTGCTCGTGACGGCCGACGCCGCCGCTGACGATGGCGAGGGAGAGCTGACCACGACGGTGTTGAGTGTGCGATCGATGCGCGGTGGGGTGAGTGGCGGGACGATCGACTCGATGCGCTACCAGGCGATCCTGGCGCGTGCGGACTCGTCGGTGCGCGCCATCCTCGCCGACCCGTTCGCTCTCTCACCCGATCCGGCCCGGGAGCCGACCAGGCCCGCCGACGAGAAAGAGCCGAGAGAGCCAGAGGGGCCGGTGCAGAGCGTGCTCACCACCGTGGGTGGATTCGCGCGCAAGCTGCCGGTGCGCTGGGACCCGCAGACCGGGCGGTGGACCGGTCCGTTCGTCATGGCGGGGTTCAACACCCGGATCGTGCGGCGCAGCAATGCCTTGCTCGGGTGGCGTTACGGACGGACCTTCCGCTATCGCGAGGTCGTCGACTTCGGCACCGGGCCGCAGGCATCGGTGATGGCCGGCGGAATGACCGCCGCCATGCTTGCGCTGTTCGCCGCGATGTCGTTCGAGCCGACCCGGTCGGTGCTCGATCGGGTGCTGCCCCGGCCTGGTGAAGGCCCCGACGAGCAGCGCCGGGCGGGCGGCCGATTCCGGATGATCATCACGACAACGACGACGACCGGGGCGACCTATCGCACGACGGTGGGGGCCGACAAGGACCCGGGGTATGACGGCACTGCGGTGATGCTCGGCGAGAGCGCTCTGGCGCTGGCCTTCGACGAGCAGCGCCTGCCCGGCGCGGCCGGCGTGCTCACCCCCGCCACCGGCCTGGGCCATGTGCTCGTCGAACGGCTGCGCGACCAGGACTTCACCTTCGACTGCAAGCGGACTCTCAGCGAGTAGTCAGCGAGTGGCCGCGTGCCGGATGCGCGGGAGACTCGCCGCACCGGAGTGAGCTTTTCTCGCAACTCGGACCGCACCGAGAGCGACTCGCCGCACCGGAGTGCACTTGTGCACAGCGCGCCCAGTCGCTACGTGCCGCTGCCGGTGGCGGCGACCCGATGTACCCCGTGTATCCGGTGCACCCGGGCTTCCCACGGGCCAAGGGCGCCAAGGGCGTCATGAGGATTGCGCATGGGCGGCATACCGGAGCCGAGCACCACCGGCGCCGCCGCGAATTCTGCCGCGACCGGGTCGGGGAGCTCGGCTTGGACGGGTTCGGAGCACAGATTGGCCAGCACGAGCAGGGCGTCGGGGCCGAGTCGCCGGGTGAAGGCGAAAACCGTCGGGTGGTCGGGCAGCAGCAGCTCGAAGACCCCGTCGACGACCACGGCCAGCTCGTGTCGCAGCCGGATCAGCCGTTGATAGTGCGTGAAGACCGACTCAGGGTCACCGACCTGGGCCGCTGCGTTGACCTCGACGTAGTCGGGATTGACCGGCAGCCACGGCTGACCCGTCGTGAAGCCGGCTGCCGGGGTGTCGTCCCACTGCATCGGGGTGCGCGCATGGTCACGGCTCTGCGCGTTGACCGCCGCGAGCACGGTGGCCGGTTCGGCACCGGCCGCGAGCGCGGCGGCTGACCAGGTGCGAGTCTGCACGTCGTCGATCTGGTCGGGTGACGTGAAGGGATAGTTGGCCATCCCCAGCTCTTCCCCCTGGTAGACGTAGGGCGTGCCGCGCTGCAGGTGCAGCACCGTCGCGAGGGCCTTGGCCGACTCGGTGCGGTATGCCGTGGGCTCGCCGTAGCGCGACACCGGACGGGGTTGGTCGTGGTTGCACCAGTAGAGCGAGTTCCAGCCGACGTCGGCCAGTCCGTCCTGCCAGCGGGCCAGCACCTGCTTCATCGCCGGCCAGTGCAACGGGATCACGTCGAAGCGCCCACCGGGGCCGGTGTCGACGTGCATGTGCTCGAACTGGAAGACCATGTCGACCTCGCCGCGGGCCGGGTCGGTGAACAGCTGGGCGTCGGCCAACGAGGCTCGCGGGGTCTCACCGACGGTGAGCAGCGGGACCTCCCGATCCGCCCAGACCTCTCGCGCCAGCTCTTGGAGGAACTCGTGCACCCGCGGCCCGTTGACGAAGACCCCGCCACCAGCGCTGTCGAGCCGTTTGGAGATGAGGTTGATGACATCGAAGCGGAAGCCGTCGACCCCGCGGTCGAGCCACCACCGCAGCATCTCGTGGACGGCGCGGCGGACGTCGGGGTTCTCCCAGTTGAGGTCCGGCTGGCGGCGGTCGAACAGGTGCAGGTAATACTCCCCGGTCTCGATGTCGGGCTCCCACACGGACCCACCGAAGAAGCCTTCCCAGTCCGTGGGTTCGGCACCCGGGTCACCGAGCCGGGCACCGTCCCGGGGTGGACGCCACCAATACCAGTCTCGCTTCGGATCACCTGGACCGGAGCGGGCGGCGACGAACCACGGATGGGCGTCACTCGTGTGGTTGACGACGATATCGATCACGAGTTTCATTCCGCGAGAATGCAACTCGTGGATGAGGTGGTCGATATCGGCGAGTGACCCGAAGACCGGGTCGACATCCCGGTAGTCGCTGACGTCGTAGCCGTTGTCGGCCTGGGGCGAGGGATAGAAGGGCGAGAGCCAGACAACGTCAGCTCCGAGCATCTGGACGTGGTCGAGCCGGGAGATCAGTCCAGGCAGGTCGCCGACACCGTCGCCGTTGCTGTCGGCGAAACTACGCGGATACACCTGGTAGACCACGGCGCGTTTCCACCAGGGTTCGGTCATGTCGAGTTCCTCGTTCAGCGTCGGGTCGGCCAACGCTAGCGCCGCTCATTCTTGTCAGGGCCGAGCAGTGCCGCCCAGGTCTCGATCTTGGTGCGGGTCCGGCCCAGAGCTTGACCGCGGGCGATCTCGGCGGTGTCGATAGCCTGCCAGTCGGTCAGCGACGTGACGTGGTGTCCCCGGCTGGTGAGCAACTCGACGAGATCGGTCCGTGGATCAGCTGCGGGTTCCTCGCCGTTGTCGGCGTCGTCGGTCGGTGCCGCGAGATCCGCGAGCAGGTGGCGCACCGTCTGGGTGGCATCGGATTTGTTCGTTCCAATCACTCCGGTGGGGCCGCGCTTGAGCCAGCCGACCACGTATTCCCGTGGCTGCACCACACCCGCGGCGTCAACGACCCGGCCCTCGACGTTGGGCACGACAGCGGATTGCTCGTCGAACGGCACTCCGGGCAACGGCACCGACCGGTAGCCGATCGAGCGCAACACGAGTTGCACGTCGAGATCTTCGGTCTCACCGGTGCCGACGACCATGCCGGCCTCGTCGAGCCGGGTCCGCTCCAGCACGAGGGTCTGCACCCCGGTCTCCGGGTCGCCGACGAGACTGATCGGCTTGCGCCAGAATGAGAAGTGCAGCCTCCGGCGCGGCTGCTCGGCTGTGCTGGAGGTAGCCGCGGCCTCGAGCAAGATCTTGACAATGGCTGCGGTGCGCCGGTCAAGATCTGCCGGGATGCCCTCGAAGGCATCGGGGTTGACGGTTACCTGCAGGCCGGGCGTCCGCACCAGCTCGCGCAGCTCCAGCGTTGTGAAGGCCGCGTGGTGAGGCCCGCGACGGCCCACGATGTGGATGTCGTCGACCTCGTGCCGGTGCAGTTCCTCCAGCACATTTGGCGGCATGTCGGTCACTTCGAGCGACTGCGGGGTCTTGGCCAGGATCCGCGCCACGTCGAGCGCGACGTTGCCCACGCCGATCACCGCCGCAGCCCGGACACCGGACAAATCCTGGGCAGGTGCGTCGGGGTGGCCGGAATACCAGGCGACGAATTCCCGGGCCGAGTAGCTGCCCTGCAGCTGCTCACCGGGCACTCCCAGCGTCATGTCCTCACTCGCGCCCGCGGCATACACGACCGCGTCGTATGCCGCGAGCAACTCGCCGCGGGAGATGTCGCGGCCGAACTCGACGTTGCCGAGCAGACGCACCCCGCCGGACTGTTCGAAGGTGCGGGCCAGGGTCGCTGCGACGGCCTTGATGTTCTCGTGATCGGGGGCGACGCCGTAGCGCAACAGCCCGTATGGCGTGGGCAGCCGGTCGATGAGGTCGACGGTCACCGGCAGGTCGCTCTGCCCGACCAGCGCTTGGGTCGCGAACAATCCGGACGGGCCGGCCCCGACGATGGCGATCCGACGCACGCGTGCCTCAGACATGAGCAGCCCCTTGACCGGTGGCACTTCTTCGTGCCGATCGCTCTGAGCCTAGCGACTGGTTGTCGTCGGTGTTGAGCGCATCACGAGGTCGGCGATGTTGTCGCTGAACTTGGCCAGGATCGGGCCGACCACGGCGAGCACGAGCACGTATGCCGTCGCGATGACCCCGACCTCCGGGTAGCCGGCCACGAAAGCGATCCCCGCGATGACGATCGAGAACTCGCCGCGCGGCACCAACGCCAAGCCGGCCCGCAACCGGCCCCGGCGTTGCACGCCGTCACGCCGGGCGGCATACCACCCGGTGAGCAGCTTGCCGATAACTCCTACTGCGGCCAAGGCCAGCGCCGTGGGGATTTGCGAGAACAACTCGCCGGTGTCGGTGCTGAGTCCGAAAGCGACGAAGAAGATCGCGGCGAACAGCGAGCGCTGCGGGCCCAGGATCTCGCGTGCTCGTTCGGCCAGCGAGCCCGGGACGGCGATCCCGACGAGGAAGGCGCCGACGGCGGCGCTGGCCCCGACCGACTCGGTCGCCGCCGCGACGAGCATAGTCAACCCGAGCACCCGGAGCATGACCTGCTCGTCGAGCTCGTGAGTCAATAGTCGGCCGATCCGGTGGCTGGCCCGGGTCGCCGCGATCAGCGCGAGCGTGACCGCGCCGACTGCCAAGGCGATGCCGGCTGCCGCTTGCGCGAACCCACCACCGGAGAGCACGACGAGCACGATCGGCAGATAGACCGCCATCGCGAGGTCTTCGAGCACGAGCACGGACAACACCGCTGGGGTTTCGCGGTTGGCCAGCCGGTCGAGGTCGCCGAGGAGTTGGGCCACGATCCCGGAGGAGGAGATCCAGGTCAAACCGCCCAGGGCTACCGCAGCCGGCCAGCTCAACCCGACAAGCAGCCCGATCGCGACACCGGGCAGGGCATTGAGCAGGAAGTCGATGACTCCCGAGCTGCGGTGCCGGGTCAGCGACGCCGACAACTCGCTCGGAGAGAACTCCAGACCCAAGGTAAGCAACAGCAGGAGCACCCCGATCTCGGCAGCGACGGTGACGAACTCGCCGGCGGCCAGCACGGGCACCGGCCCGCTTTCACCGAAGACCAGGCCGGCGACGAGATAGAACGGGATCGGCGACAACCCCAGCCAGCGGGCCAGCATGCCCAGCAAGGACACCCCGACGAAAATGAGGCCCAGCTCGGCGAAGACCGACGCGAGGTGCTCCACGACGAGAAGGTCAGCCGGCGTTCGTGGTGCCAGGAGGAGGTGGAAGGCCGTCCTCCGGCGATCGGGCCAAGATCGCACCGAGGTGTTCCAGACCCTCTTCACTGCCGATGGCCACGACGACATCGCCCGCTTGCAGCTCGGTGTCCGGCCCCGGGGCGGTGGTCACTTCGTCACCACGCACGAGAGCGACCACTGAACAACCGCTGCGCGTACGGGCCTTGCTGTCGCCGAGCGGATGACCCTGGTATCGGGACCCGGGCTGGATCTCGAACCGCCCCGACGAGAGGCCGGGCACCTCGCGGGTCAGGTCCGCCAACCGGGTCGACACGCGGGGTGCCCCGAGCAACTCGGCCAGTGCCGTGGCTTCCTCCTGGTTGAGGCGCAGGTGATAGCTCACCGCATCAGGGTCCTCGCGTTGGTAGGCGCACAGCTCGGTCTCGCCGTGTCGCCCGATGAGCAGCGACAGTGGGACCCCGTCGTGAGTCGTGCCGTCGTAACGCACCCCGACACCGGGTAGCAGGGTCTCGGAGAAGTCCATAGCCGTATCTTCCCAGACCGCCACGACCCGCAGCACGGTCGCCGCCCACAACACGGTCGCCACCCGCAGCACGCGCGCGGCCAAGGCACCGCACGCGGCTCGGTGCGCTCACCCCGTGAGTGGGCGGATGACGAACCCGGTGCGCAGCTTCGGGGTGAAGAACGTCGACTTGGGCGGCATGAGCAGGCTCTCGCGCGCGGTTCGCTCAATCTCGGCGATCCCCGTCGGCCGGATCACCACGGCAGCACTGACCGTCCCGTCGCCGGTGACCAGGCCCTGCACTTCATCCAGCCCGTGCTGGTAGTCGAGAGCGAGGGCGCCGGCAGCGAGCGGCTCGGCCAGCGTGTGTTCCAGCCAGGCACCGTCAAGGTCGCGAACCCCGTCGAAGGCCCCCGGGCGTGGCGTCAGCCAGCTCGCCGAGCCATCCGGCGCGAGCAGCACGAGCCGCCCGGTCTCGACCATCTCGGCAAGTGTCCCCGGAGTTGGGGACGGCGCTGGAGAGAGCTCGAAGTCGCGGCCGAGCACCCGGCATACTTTCTCGTAGGGCAGGCCCCGCACCACTCGATGGATCGCGTCGATGGCCAACTGCTCGGACACCAGCTCACCCACGAATGCCAAGGTGTCCTCGGCCGGCGTGTCGTTTCGGCGGGTGACGGCGCGCACGTGGTCGCGGTACTGGCGGGCGACCCCATACCGGTGGTGACCGTCGGCGATGAGCACGTCGTCGCGACCGATCACCTCGGCGATCGCGGCAATCCGATCCGGGTCGGTGACCCGCTCGACCCGGTGCTCGACGCCGTCAGCGCTATGGGTGCCGATCGGCTCGGCCGGTTCGGCGAGCAGACCGGTCAACCCGCGCGCCAGGGACAGGCCCCAGACCGGTGAGAGGTTGGCCCCGGTGGCCCGGGTCAAATCGAGCCGGTCAGTGGAGTCCTTCGGGGTGGTGCGCTCGTGCGGCAGCACCCGTCCGGCGCCCTCGTCGACGACTTCGAGCCCACCGAGCACCCCGACGAGCTCACGGTCTGCACCGGTCGCGTCGCTGAAACACATCCGGTAGATGGTCAGGCTCGGCTCCGGATCGGGCACGAGCACCCCGTCGGCAAGCCACTGCGCGAGCCGGCGCCCGGCCACGGCATATCGGTCGGCGACGCCGTGACGACCCGAGGTACCGTGGCGATCGGGGGCGCTGTGGCGATCGGGGGCGCTGTGACGATCGGCGGCGCTCTTGCCCGGCTCGGCGGCCCTCGATTCGCCGATGCCGGCCGCGTGAGTGACGGATGATCCCTGTGCCACGGTAGCGGGCACGTCAACGTGCACGATGTGGTGCGGGTGGCGGGTCCGCAGCCGGGACGCGTCCGCATCCGAGAGCACGTCATAGGGCGGGCCGATAACCGCCTGCAGATCAGTGCCTGCGGCGTAACGCCAAGCCCGGAACGGGGTGAAGCGGGGACCAGTTCGGCCGTCGTCAGACATAGTCGCGAGTCTAGGAGCGAACCACCCGTCGGCCACACTGGCTCGGCGGCGCCCGTGATCTCGCCGCGTCGCCGCATGGGGTACTGCCGGTCGGTGCGGACCGGCCGATGTTCGGGATGTGGCCTGGGCTGGGGCGGGCTGGGGGTGGTGGTCAGCATCGTCGGTGCTCCGTCTGCCATGGCGGTGGTCGTTCGGATTCGACCCGGTGGAACTCGACGGTTTTGATGCCGTGCTGGTCGGTGTCGATCCGGTGGGTGTAGGTGGGGTCGTGGACCCGGTGGTGATGGAACCCACACA